>SCLJ03000161.1_pt1 | contig 28923 bp, 29 predicted proteins | sample 7267891 | NCBI WGS metagenome assembly SCLJ03 (sample SAMN10721082, study PRJNA514188) | viral metagenome | isolation source: depth-stratified mine tailings core B | place: China: Fankou Pb/Zn Mine tailings
ATTTATTGCTTCGTGGAAGGATTATGAAAAACCAGAAAAAATAGGGAGAGTAAGAATGATAGAAATTGCGCGCGATTTTTTCCGTATCTCGCTGGCCGTCATTCAACAGTCATGTAAGAAAAAATTCAATTTTTTCTTACAATATCTGCGCTACTCAGAATCAAGATTTTCACTTTTCCATCGATCGATAGAAAAAATAAAGTATGATCTATGAACGTAAACTCGTTACTCATACATCGATATTTTCTCGAATGGAAGAAGATATTGTCAAATATTTCGTATCTCTTTATATATTCAATGTATACTATCGTAGGTTTACATTTCGTAGAGAACATTCGAATTGTATTCAAATTTATTCATCGTATGATGAATAGTGAAAAACCGAAAAAATAATTCGAAAATACTCAATTTTTTTCGGCCGGAAAGTCGAGAGGACTTTCCCGGGGTAGAGTGTCCGAGTCGAGATGACTTTTTGAGATATTTTTCAAACCCATAGGGTAGGTACCCGAGAAGTTTGGGATTATTTAAGTTTTCTCACTTTTGAAGTTTTCTCACTTTTGAAGTTTTTGATACGGTAAAGATTCTCGTTGTTAGATTTTCTTGTATTTCGACTTTGTGTCGAGGAAGCCAAAAATTAAAGTAAGATTATCTGTTTTTGACCTCGTAATATAACCCGTGTTTTCATCGATGAAGTAATGGGTTCGTATAACTATCTTTATAATATAGGTAGTAAGGATAGTATTCCTCTTATATTAAAAATAAACTTAAAATATTCTTGTAATTTTCAAAATGAATCTACGATTACGTGCTTTCAAGTGTAGGACACAGTGTCTACCAGAACTGAAATCTGACGCATCTCTACAAGAATTTATAGAAAATGAGAATTTCTGGATCAATATATCGTCTTCATTGGTTCTCGACGATACAATTCACGAAAAATATCCAAACTATCATTGCTATAAAGTCCAAAAGGTAAGCGATAAACAAATCACTCCATGTAAAGCATATTATGTTTTCGAGATATCAAGAAATATTGAATCGAATTACGATTCATTCTTGTTTACATGTCCAACTTTTATCTGTTGTAAGGGACAAGACGAATTAGAAAATGGTCTCATATTGGTAGATTATAGAGCACAAACTAACATACAAGGATATTCAGAACTCAAAGATAAATTCTTTCATGTTTTCGGAAAAGCTGGCGATAAAAGAATTTATATTATTCTCTATAAAAAGATTCGATCTGATCCATTGATTTACAAAGACGACGTAACGGGAGAATATTATGCATACCAAATATCTGATGTCTGGTATCTTGAGAAAAAGTAAGGAATGCTGAACAGCATTCAATAAAAATATTATCGATGGATATAAAACCACTACATGGAAGAGCTTGTTCGCAACGAAATACTACCTTTCTTCAATCTAACTGAAGATAGTCACTCTATTGATCATTTTATAAAAGTAAGAGACCATGCAATTCAAGCAGTGAAAGATATTGATCTTGAGCAATGGCAGAAAGATGCGATCATTACAGCTGCCTTTCTTCATGATGTTGACGACGTCAAGTTGACTGGTAAACTTGACGCGCGAAAATCGTCTATCAAAGACGATTTATGCGACGTCAAGTTAGCAAAAGGAATTTCACCCTTATACCATAATACATGGTGCGAATATACCCTTGAAAAATGTAATATTCCAAATGGTGATATTATTCTTAAAATGATTGATCTTGTATCGTGTTCGAAATGGGGTGATCGGAAAGATGAAACGTCTCCAGATTGGTATTATATACCGCGCTATTGCGATCGCCTCGAAGGCCTAGATGTCGAAAGAACAATATCTTATTCGAATGGTTTAGGTAGACCAATGTACGATGAGAATACGGAAAGAGTTTATAAAAAGGAAGACATTCCTCTTGTTGCGACACAGGAGAGATATGAGTTGTACACTCGAGGAATTCAAAAATCCAAGACAGCAATTGGTCATTTCTATGACAAACTCTTACATATTCGTTTACCAGAGTGGATGAAGAATGAATACCTTGAAGATGAATTTAAAAAGAGATCTTTGTATGTGGAGAATTGGTTGATTGAATACTGGAATCAACAATAATTATTTTTACTATGATCATAGTAACATTAAATTTTTTTTCCTATATCTATCATATATTGATTCAAATCATTTTCGTTCATGAAAGAAGTATTTTTACGAAGCAATAGGTTCTTTGGGTTATCGAGAGAATCCGTCATAGCGAGGTCAAAAAAATATCGAAATAGAACATCTTTTTCTCGATATAAAAGAGATCGGAATGCTTGTTTCTGCTTCAGATATATATCCTTTTGACAATTTTCTGTAACAAGTATCGCGAAGTCAGCCATATCCCCGCAAAAGAATTTGTATGCACTTTCACAAATACGCGGATACTGACGTATATTATTGCTTGTTCTGGTGTAATTATCGACTTGATTTTTATATTTGAAATACCAGCGATTTTTTCGATATATTACATGAAGCTCATAGGATCGAATACGGTAGCCATTCGAAGAGGCTTTAAATTTTTTCATTTTGATACATCGATGTTGATTTCCTGCTGAGAATAATCCTATAATCGACCATGTATAGTAATTCTGAAAATAAGGAGGAAGATGAGAAGGAAGAGATAATTGAAGTAATTCTTTTATTGTTTGTTTTTCTGCGAGATCTTTACATGTTAGTTTTAGAACCCTCTGACATTCATTAAATGCTGGCAATGAAAATATATCAACTAGAACACGATCCATTTTGTGATTAACGAATAATAATTTAGATAGAAAATTCGTAAATGCTTTTATATATAACTTCTTGTTTTATACCACTTTGCAGCATTTTCATAACTCTATTGAATTCGTAATGTAAACTTGTTCAACATTCAACAGGAGGATATTGCATAAATACAAGATGTCAATATAATTTTCTTTTCAATTTATTCCTTAAACTCAACAAAGATATTAGAATAGCAAATATTTTTATTGTAGTTTTTCAGATGAAACGCAAATAAAATACGTTTTACAGAATTTGTTTCAACGTATTTTATTTGCATTTCATCTTTTGGTGAACTGTAACTCTTTAAAATAATCAGATGTTATTTTTAATCATGTAGAGTGAAAATAACACCATAGGATCAAGGATGCTTCCAGCATTCGATTCCAATAATCGACTTATTTTTCCACAAGATTCTATTAAAGGATTTGAATATAAATGTCCGCAATGTAAAGAAAAACTCTTTGTTAGGGCTGGAACCAAAAACCGAAAGCATTTTGCTCATAGGAAAAACAGCGAATGTTTATTTACAGGAAATGGTGAAAGCACGACGCATTTGTCAGCAAAACTACTTTTTATCGAGAAACTTCAACAAGGTGAAGTAATAAATTTTACGAGATGCTGCATACAATGTAATAAAACCACACCCAAAAGTATAAAACTTGAAAGCGATGAAACCATTCATCCTGAATATACTTTAATATACGAGGGAAGAACTATAAGACCAGACATTGTCATATTGAAGGGTAAAATGACATCGAAAATAATCGAGATTTTTCACACTCATCGACAACAGAATCGTCCTGAACCATGGTATGAATTTCATTCTCAGGATATACTAGAGAGAAAGAATGATTACATTGAATGTCGAGAAATAAAATGTGATGTATGTTCTCCACCTTTACCCCAAGGGATGGCATTTTCATGTTCACGATGTCGATCACCGACTATATCATCTTTATTAAATTCAGAAATGGTATGTCTTACTTGTAGAATTAAATCGAATAGAAAATAATTGAATTATTCAATTCATATAAGAGATATTCACTTTCAACATAAATGGAAGACTTGAACACGAAAAAAATTTTACTCGATGTCATCGAGAGTTCCTTGTTCGATAAAAATCTTGAAGAAAAGACGAGAAATATGATGGGTCAAATGCTTATTTCAGTTGGTACCGAATTTGTTCGTATGGGAACACAAATGTTGGAAAAACATGAGCAAAAACCTCAACCAGACGATGCGATAACTTCTCATTACCTTCAGGCTGTTGGCAATACTGAAGATCTCTTTGGCGGTGACGATATTTACATTCCAGGCGAGACACAATCTCAAAAAGCCTACGATGAAAATGAAAAATATTAAAATAAATTGGATAATTTATTTCTCTTATAAATGGAGTATGTCCCGAAAGACCAACATTGTGCGAAGGACGAAGATGGAAATTACATTGATCCAATTACACTCGATGTAATTCCAACACATCGTCTCGTTCAAGTTGAAGGTTATTGCTTCGATGTAAAAAGTCTCTATATTACATATGTGAAAACAGGAAAGCTCGATAACCCATACACGAGACAAATTCTACCATGGAAAGCACGAAAAGATATTCGAGTATATGGAGCCGTGCAGCAAATCGAAGTCACTTTTCAAGGAAAGACATTTCTCGCTGATGCATTTGCAACTCTCGGTAGAGTTCTGGTGAATATACTTACTGAACTTGGTTCGACTAGCTTGCTGCTTGAAAAGAATTTTTTCATTATTGGAGATGGGTCTATTTACGATCATGATCTTGATATGCCATTGGAAGATCTCTTCATTGAGGACAATGAAATTGTAATCGAGCATCGGGGATATGCTAACGTTGAGATATTAACAAAACTCAAATCTTTTTTACAAGGAGAAAGCGTAAATTCAAATCTTCGCCTTATTGAACTCATTGATGCGCAAATTCGCACATTGAACAATACGTCTCAATCCACCGTTTCCCCAACACTTGTACCAGTCTATTCAACAACAACTACTGTGACAGCCCCTACTTCATTTCGTCCAAGAAGAGCAGGAGAGTCAGTTCCAAACTACCTCCGTGAGAAATATCCAGAATCGAGATATCTCGACCCCTTAACGTTCTATCGTAATGAACATCTCATTCACTCGGATGCCACCGATATGACTAGAATTCTTTCGAATGTTATTGGAATGGAGTCGTGGGATGCTACGAGAAAAGAACGTGCATTGCAAACAGCTATGTGGTTGGGTAAGGGATTAAAGATAACACCTGATATCTTTGAGAGAATTAGTCGCGTTGATGCTGCAGGCGAAGCAAGAATTCGAAACACGAAGAATAAACTTTTGAACGATGCTCTTACAGAATACGGGTGGCCAATGCGAAAGAGAGATGGCACATCTGTGAATCTATCATCTCTCGGACAAGTAACAAAGAATCTCGTTCAAAAGCATCCAAAATGGATTGCTTGGAGAGCTCGTAATCCTTCAGCTTAATATGTGACATGACCGTGTCGCAAAAGTAATAAGAAATAAAATAAGATGTTGTCATTACCATCAGAAACGTTAGGTTTGATATTTAATGAGACAGATTTATCAACACGCCTATCAATCTGGTGGACGAGTAAGATTTTTCGTCCATTGATTCAGTTGGATAAATCATTACTGAAACGAAAGAAAATGACAGCTCGTGCAACGAGAGATGGTAATGTTCGAATTTACGACTGGCTCACGAAATGTAGGTTTCCAACGAATATGGTTACTGTATTCAACGCTGGCCTCTCTGGTAAAAAAAAGATGATGAAAAAGTTTTTTGCATGGAAACAGAAACATTTCATTACATCTCTGAGAAATGGTGTGATTCAAAATGGAAGTTTTAAAGCATACTCAAATTATAATATATTAGTACCGACTCATGTTTGGGATAGTAAAGATATTTTACACTTTCGAGATTCAGAGGTTATCGATCATCATATTTCTACAGGTGTGATTACAGAGGACGATCTCTATACGAAATATATAAATGATATTAAAAATGCACAAAATCACATCGAATATTTTATTGATAAATTGCACATACCTCATCCTAATAATATACAAAGTTTCTTTCAAAACAATACTGTTGCGGAAATAACACTCCCTTTCACTCTTCTTATGATCGATATGTATTCCACTCTCAAAGACTTCATCGTGAGACAAACTCTTCGATCCCGAACGTGGATGATGAAAGATATACCAAATGCTGCAGAAATTATTCGCAAAGAAAAGATGCATTGTTTCCTTTCACATCCATATCTTCAAGATGATAGGATCAGAAATAACGACAAAATCATTTCCTGGATTCTCGAGAACGAAATCATATTTTCACATCAAGATTACAGTCATCTTTATACTTACGGATTGCAAGATGATTTACGAAAATATCTCACGTATGCCGCTTCAGAACACCAAGGAGATACAATTGGATTGCATGATCTAGAAAGTCTCGAGAAGCTAAAACTTCTTTGGGAGTTTAAAATTCCTTTTACTACCGAGTACGCGTACATGAAAGAACACAATTGTGAAATCGTAGACTTTCTCGCTGAAATCAATTATAATGTTTTACGTTTATCCCGACCCTGTTCCAAATGTTGTGAGAAATATATCGAGTCGGTATCTCTAGAACAAGCATTTCTCACTTACGATCTTGACTTTGTGAAAAAAGTGTATACTGAAGATATCGAGAGTGTAAAACATCGATATATCGATGATAAAATTCCAGATGAGAAAATAATTCCAATACTCGAATTCCTTATCGAAAAGGGCAAATACGAGATGGTACCAAGGAATTATGGTTATAACATGGAACGACCAAAATTAATTGAGTTATTTCTTCGAAATAATTGTCCACTCACTCCAAAAATACGAGGAGAGATTGCTGAGAAACATCCATCGCTCATCTATCTCCTTGTAGGAAAGTAAGTAATTTAATGAACATTAAATTTTAATATACATTGACACCTGTCGTACCCTTGATGTCAAGTAATGTCATCATTCGAGAAGCATCACGTGCTGGCGTTTTGGGTGCTTTTGGTGTCAGAAGAATCATACGTGATACCATGTCTTGTTTGCTTCCAAGTTTGTTGTTAATATGGAAAAGCCAATCGTGAAAGTCAGAAGGTACATCTTGTAGAATCGACGATGTGTTTTCATCAATTTGTCGTAGAATGGGTAATACTTCTGTCGCATCAATAAAATTTTTACATATGAGATATCTCGTTCCGTAGTACGGTTCGATTACAGCAGGTTTGTAGATTGTAATAGATTCAAAACATCGACTACATAGATACAATATTTGTCCAATAATTTCTGTCGAAGAATCTTCAAGTTTTACAATCATTATTCCTCCATCAGTTTGAAATGGCAAATGAGAATCTTGATAGTTTTCTTTCTCTTCAAAGGATAGTCTTTGTATTAATCGATCTGATGGAGGAATAATCGTTCGAGATTTCAGTAGGCTCAATCCTGTGATTACTTGAGATGTTAATGTTAGAATTCCACCATCGCTTGATTCACAAGTAACCATATCAAGTTTACCAGTTTTCTGCAGTATTAAATTAACTAGCCAATCTTTTTCAATACGAATATCTCCTGACGTCGAATTACCATACAATGGCTGAAATCTTCTCACATCAATCATCTTGTAATTCCAATCTTCTTGACCTTCTAATGTCATTCCATACCCATAACTCTGTGGATATTTATCCTGAATGAATTTGACCCATCCTCCATATCCTGCATCGATGCATAGATAATGAAATTCTCCTTCGAAAGATGGAAAATCGTAGACTGTGAATATCGCATGTATTGCGAGAACATTCTTTGGTGGAACGTTGCGAGTCGTATAAGATAGGTTTCCAAGTTCATGATAGGGATCGTAGGTTGCAGCTTCAGCTTCGAGTTCATCTTGTGATAGCTCTCGAATTCTTCTTGTGTGATTTTTTAGATTCTCAGATATGGCCTCCTGTATAAACTTTGATTTCGACACACCTTTTCTTACCTTCACGATTGGAATTTGAATTTCACGATTACTATGATATATTGGGCACAGCGTCAAATCAGATACTTCTCTTAGTGGATAAAACGGACGAGGGATTTCGCATAGTATATCGAGAGGATCTTCACATTCGAAGCTTTCAATATTCTCAGCACTACTAGAATTTTGCATATTCAAATTGAAAAATAAATCTTTCTATAGAAAGGAATAGGTAAGAATGAATTTTACAACTCAAGATTATAAAGAATTTTATAATAATATAATTTTGCTCTATAAGACGAATCCAAATCAGCGTAATCTTGACATTCAACGTTCGAATAAAGAATATGCGTTTTTACTCACACAGATTTATAGCCAATCGAACGGATGTTCAGTTCTCGATGCAGACACAAAAGTATCAGATCTCCGAGATATCAAGTCAAAAATGGGTGAAAAATTCTATGACTTCGATGTTGTACAGAAAGCAAGTTGTTCAATCAATGCAATCTTTCATCCGATTTCTGGTTCGCAGGGAGTTTTAAGCGTTGCTCAAATTATTCGAGAATCTGTCACAGGGTTATCGCGCATTGGTCAAGAATCAGCAATGGGTTACGCATTGCTTGGAGGTGTAAAGGGAGTATCTGATTTATTTGTGATCAAAGTTCCATCAGAGAGAAGCAAAGGACAAGACTTGTATACAGAAAGATTTGTTACAGAATTTGGTACAAATTATATGCGTAAAATTGGTGTACCAAACTTTGCTGTTACTTATGGACATTTTCTATGTTCTCGCCCAATTATTGATACTGATACCAGAAAAGTTCTTGAATATTGTTCTCCATTATCGAATGAAAAAGTTCCTTACCTCGTATATGAGAATATTGGAAATTCCATATCGGCAGAGTCATATGTTCAAAGAGCAAGTGTGAATCAATTTCTCTCGATGTACTTACAATGTATGTTTGCGATTGACATAGCAAGCAGAAAAATTGGCTTTACTCATCAAGATCTCCATCCAGGAAATGTTCTCATGAGAGAGATACAAGGTCAAGCAAGGGGTGAAAGATTTCAAATACCTTATGAGAAAGAGAACGGAGGGTTCATTTACGTAAAGGCTGATAGTGTTGCAACGATTATCGATTTTGGTCTATCAACCATACAATATCCAAATCAATTCACTGGGAATGTTGAGAATTTAAATTCGGCTGTTCATGGATCAATTGAACAAGGACCAATTCAATATGGTAGATATTCGGATATTGTATGGCCGCTACATGATGCTTATAAGTTTTTACTATTTCTCGCATTGTATACACGTGAAAGTAAGAATGTTCAAGTTTTCAACAAAATACAGCAAGTATTTCGATTCTTTAGTTCCGAGGATATTAACGTTGCAATCAACTCGCAATTCGATTTGAGATATACTCTTCCATACACCGAAAAGACGAAGAATTATACAGTGAGAGATCTCATTAATTTTTGTATTAAGGAATGTGGAGGTAACGCTGTTGTCTCTGGTTCAAGAGACAATGGGAAGGTACTTGAGTGTGAAGTATGTCACAAATTATCCATACAAGATAAGAAGAGAAAAATCAATATTCCTCAATCAATGTTGGAGCTCTTTGACGTACTTCCATACATCGAGAAAAAATACGGAAATGCATCTCTCAAGGCCGTCATACAAGCATTTCCGTATTTGGAAGCCAGAATGCAATTTGTCGAGAGACTCGATACGCTCATTGAAGAGACAAAAAATATCATACATACTGTTGATCGACCAAATCTTGCAGAAATGCAATTATTTAACATTGAGACTCTTTCAATGATTCAATCGAATAATACATCTCTCTTCTCGATTATCAATAATATTGAGAGTATTGTCACGAATATCACCGTAGGTAACTGGAACGCCGAGTTATTTCAAGATGAGCCTTTGAAAGAGTATCTCACCGAATTGATGAACAATCTCATTTATTTCAAAAATCAATTTTGTTTCTTGCTCAATCTCGCCATTCAAAACTACAATATTATCAAAGAGCAATTGCAATCTCCACAGGCTCAAGAAATCATTCGAAAAGATTCAAGATTATTTTGGTATATTGACTCTGCTGAAAAGATTACGGGTCTGAAACATGAAGCTTGTGAAAATCCCGAAGTTCTCGTTCCCGATCAATTTGTATTTGCTGCAAATAGTAAATCTGAAAGCAGTATGAATGGTTCAATGAACAAAAGAAATCCCGTTCAAGAGCATTTCGACCGCAGGGGTAGAATATACTCAAAGTATATGTAAAAACTTTTGATCAAAAGTTTACTTGGAAAAATAAGAGGAAAAATTCACAATGGATCGAAGCTTGGTTTCATGAGCCATACAATATTCGTAAATCTCTTGATATTCTTCCTCTGGATCATAATTTGCATACTCAGACTCAAGAATATCGTCGTCGTAGAACACGAATGATAAATCACCATCTACCTTCTTTGTGTTGGGAATTAAAATCATTGATATGGCGCGTGGAGACATCGTGAGTAAGTGGTCCAGAACTTGACTTGTTGAAAGCATGAGTTCTTCACCAAATGTGCTTTGCGAATCACCCAGTGCGAGAAACTTCTGAAATAATTCTGGATTGGCTCGCTGAATATCTCGTATATCTTTCCAATTCTCGCTATTCACGACGAGGAATGTGAGATGAAAGACGAGTTGTTTCCTTCCATCGCAACAATTATCAAAGATATATTGCAATTCAGGAAAGGTTAATCTCGCTTCATCGTCAACATAGTTTTGAATAAGTCCTTTACGATTGGCAAAATCAGGCAATACAATTTCAATAAGATCATTCAATCTCTTGTTATTCTTTTGCTGTATTGCAGTTCGAATACACTCAATGATGTCAAAATAGAGATATGAGTTGTCGGAATCTTTGGTCGACTTACTATACCAAACGAGAAATTCTTGAAAGGTCTGAGGAGGGACTTGATACTCGAGATCGTATTTATGTTCAAGCAACCCATCTTTCGATAATTTGGTTCGAAATTTTGAAGTTAATTCTTTCAGTATCTTGGGGTCATCCAGAAGAGTAGATATTCTTTGATTCGTTTCTTTGAGATTACTGAGATCATCAATCGTCTCAACATTTCGAATGATTTGTCTTAAGATTTCATCAGGTAATGACTCAGTCGGTGTGAAAAATTTATGATAGACCTTTTCACCTCTTGCTGAGAGATTATAAAGAATCGTCTCTTCGTAGAGATCCCCTGTTATCTCTCGTAAGCGAAGCAATAATTGATCATTCGATAGCAACTCGTCGAACTCTGGTGATGACTCCATGTTTAAATAATGTTCATTATTAATTTGAGTTCGTATTATTTCCATACATTATCAAGAACATAGAAAATTTCTTTCTTTTTCTCTGGATTTCTCGCAAATAGAATATTGATAACCTCTTTGATTCGATGTTCACTTTCTCGAGTTTTTGGAAAATCTTTCAATATTCTTTCAGTTACTCCTTTTATATCTACAAAACTTCGACCGTAGTACATCTTTAACGCAATGACAGATGCAGATATTTTGTTATTTTTCATACACCAAGAATGAATATCCAAAATATGTCGTTATATCCCATTTTTTGTTTTTCAACAATCGATCGAATAATATTATTATTCACAAAAATAAGATGCAAATCAGCATCAACTTCCGTAGCGACACGCAAAAAAGGAAGATAGAATCTTCCTAAGTCTGCATCATAATCCATTTCTAAAATTTTATCACTCTCTATCATAATATATCTAGCATTCATCGGAAATACAAAAATCCTTTCTAAAATATTTTTCTTTTGAGCTTGATCTGGTTCGCTATCAATGAGAAATTTTAAATCTTGAATACTCAATTCTCCATCACCGAATGCATCGAGAACAGAATCGAAAGAGGTTTCGTCGTTCAAAAATCGACGAGTTAGAGTTCGAGTTTTATCTTGATTTTGAGTTTGGGTAGCATTTTTCAAGCATGCTACAATACCGTGAAAATCTGTACACTTCATGGTGTTAAATGTGCTTTTTCCATACCACTCGAGAAATCGAGAAAATGTCTTTGGAGGCTCTGGAAACTCATTCGTTGTATCAATGAGAGAACCATTCTCTTTCAATTTTTCATAGAATTTTTCCGCAAGTTTTTGAACAATTTTTGGATCTTCCGTAAGATTATAAACACGTGAACTGCTAGCCCTGAATTTAATGATTTCTTCAATGGTATCAAGATTGAATAGAATATCGATCAAGGAGTCATCAGTTAAATTTCCTTGCTTGAGGAAGAGATCTCGATAAGCTCTCTGCCCATTCTCGGTGAGATCTTCGAGAATTGCGTCCTCATATCTTACACCTCGAATTAATCTCAAAGTGAGTAAAACCTTATCTCGATGGTTTAAACCATAATTTTCCAATTCCTCTGGAAAAAAATTATCTTCGGTGTGAGTTAGCAATTCATTATACCCAGGTATACGTTCCATTTATGAGAAAATAATAATGTTCATTATTATATTTATTTTTTATGGATTTTTATTCTTCTCTCGAGTTAATAATAAGAGAAACAGTGTCCATGTTGAGGTAATCCCTTGAATCTTGGATTTACATACGAACTAAGAAGAATCACCAATTCGCGAATGGAAAAATTCGTATCGTATTTTTTCAAGTAATTTTCCCATATGTAATTTTCAAGCGCGCAATCATTACAGTTGCAAAAGTTTATTCCTCGGTCTCGATTTGGATTCAAGTAATCACCAAAAGGTCTCGCAATTGAATTGTAGTAAAAATATCGATTTTCCCAATCGGAAAGAAATCCATAACTTTTCAACTGAAAAGGTCTTGAAACTATCAATCTTGATTCTGTTGAACTTGGACCTACCAATGGTTGAATATCTACCTCTCCTGATAGATAGACTAATTCCTTTCGATCATGGTTGAAAATAAAATCCACTCCATTATCTTTTGCTTCAAGGAAATCACTGATGTAGGGCTCTTGTCGAGACATTCTCTCAAAAACGGAAGTATTTTCATAATAGGGCTGTCGAAATTTTAGCATGGAAAGGACTGGTTGAAAGACAAACATCCAATTCATCTGCTGAGCCATATTCCATAGAATGTCAAGAGAGTCGGGATGTTTTTCATTTCCAGACAACGTACGAATGTCAGAAATAAAATATATCTCGGGAAAAACTTCAGCAATTGCGCTCGCAAAATTGCGTGTAAAATATGTCTGAAAAGAGAATACTTTTTCGTCACGATTTTTAATATACTCAAGTTGACTTCGAATTTTATCAAAAGATGGAAAGTTTTCTGTAAGAAGAGGACGAATTTCAATACCAGGAGCTTCAATTCTTCGAGGATCAACGAGAATAAATCGAATTGATGGAAATAAATCCATCAATAATTTTCCATGTGTCCAGGGCGCCGAACCAACATACAAAACAACTTGCTCAATTTCAGGATTGACAAAACGAGATAAAAACCGAAGTTCAGTAAGGAATAATTTTCGATGACCAATATGATAAGAAGGTTTATAAAAATTAACATGAGGATTGTAAGGTAATTCGTGTTCAATGTCGTTAAAATTTAAAATGGGAGAAACATTGAATTTTTTTCAATTCCTTCGTGAGAAGATAAATGTACTTTTCACGAAGTTCAATATCTTCAATATCTGCAGACAGAAGAGAAATTAACTTTTCAATTCGATTTTTCTGCCTTGACTCAATTTCCATTTTATAATAATATATATTCTAAAAATGAATACTCGAGTGAATCCATGGCTGCCTTTTCCAGATGAGTCAAGTATCATATTGGGGCAAGTCGGAGGACAATCTGAAGCTCATTTAGGAAAACGAGACGATTTGATTGAATTGAGATATCGAAGCAAAGAGGAACAAATCAAAGAAGTTACCTATCTCAAGCTCTTAGCAGATTACGATGGAATACCAAAGCTATATTATGATAATATTATTCCAAAAACTCGATATGTACCACACGAGAGAAGATATGTGGAAATTGAAGAACATGAAGTGCCATTCAATAAACGTCCTCTAAATTACGTTCCACAATATTATTCTGTTGCAGTGGTGCAAAGACTCTATCCAATCGATGGAGAAATAAGTAAAGAGCATATTATTGACATATGTAGTCAATTAGTTCGATTACTTCAGCTTCTCTATGACTATAACATTGTAAATCCGCACATTTCGGGATTTATTATGCAGTATAATTTTAAGGCTTATATTACTGATTGTAGATTATGGGAATGGTTTTCAGTCAATGGTGTCGAAAAAACAGAGCTTTTAAGAAGTAGTTTGTTACAAGTCGTTCAATTTCTGAGAGATCACACTTCAAATGCTTCGGTTTTATTAAGCATCAAGCGAATTGAGAATTTCCTTACGAATGCTTTACGGGTCGATCGAAATACAATCAAACAAATCGAAAGTATGTTGCGAGGCGATACGCATTCATACATCATTGACTGAAAACTCACTACAGAAAAATAATAAGAACTTATTATCAAAATACGAGGATGGAAGGCGAACACAATAGTCAAAAAGATGGAGATATATTTAAGAAAATGATCGGAGCCACTATAGTAAACATAGATTTAATTCGCAGTGGTTCTCGTTATTACTTGCTTCAGACTTTTAAGAACCAAGATGATGAAACCTTTGAAGTTAAAATTTATTTTACTTCATATTTCGGTAAACACGTTATTGAAGATAAAGAGGAAGAGGAAGATGAAATCAACAAAACGGAGTATGGAGGAAAAATAAATTTATACAACGTACACACGCAAGAAAAAATCAATTTGAAGGAGCAGCAAATAATACAAGATCTCTTTCGATAGATAATATATACTCGTTCGAGTATATGAATTATTTCCAATTTTCATTGAGCCATTTTCTCCATGCTTCAGTTCGTGGTACATTTAGGTTTACGAGTCGAATAATATTATTCATGATTTTTATATTTTCTTGCGTTAAAGGAACAAGGCGAACAATTTTGGATGCATATTCGAAGTTTTGAAAGAGGACTTCGAGTCCCAAAATTGCTACAGAAACTTTTTTATTATCTCGACACCATCGAAGGATTTTACTGAAATTTTTTACTACCATCATTTCTTTTCCACCATTGAGAAGGAGCATATTTCTCTCATTTTCAAACAAAAGAGATAAGTCAATATTGAGTTCTTCAGCCAAATCAAAGAAGAGATTCGTAACCACAAAAGAATATTTCAGTATGACATTTTGACCTACTCCGTTAAGATACATATAAAACGCCTCAAAAATTCTCTTCTTTGGAGTACAATTCTCAAATATATATCGAAGCTCATCGGGATTCAATGTACCATACAATATGGATAATCTCACATTTGCGAGGTTTGTTTGATCGAAAGCAACTCTTTCAATAATTCTCTGCAATCTTTGAACATTTTGCATCTTGATAGCATTTTGAATGCATAAAGTAGGATTGTGATAGTCGTCACACTTTTCCGTATCGAGAGTACTCATACCATACCATTCCTAAAAATCGGAAAAAGTTTCAGGTGACCCGGGAAATTCTTCGGCAATATCGAGATATAACGTACCGTTCTTCTTGAATTTTTCATAGAATTTCTCATACAATTGTGCAATGATTTTTGCGTCTTCTGTCAATTCATAAAATCTACGACCGCTTATTCTCAACTTTATGATCTCTTCAATTGAGTTAACATTCATTAAAATATCGATCAATGTTTCATCTGGAAATCCTTGTTCATCGAAGAGATCATGATAAGCTCTCTTTCCATTTTCACTTAATCGAGATACTATGAATTTTTCATACTCTGTACCTTGTAATCTTAAAGTGAGTAAAACTTTATCCTCATGAGTAAGATTATAAATTTCCAACTCATCCGGAAAGAAATTATCCTCAGTATGAGTCATTAACTCGTTATACCCAGGAATGCGCTCCATTGTTTGAATAATGTACATTATTCATCATTTCCAGTTTTTATTTAGCCAGTACATTTGTACTTTTGATGAATTTCCGCAATCATCGAGCAATTCAATCGTATTCCTTACCTTCTTCACATTTTCAGGAGTTTTCTCAATCACTTTGATCAACATGGAAGCATTTTCATAATCTTTCCTCGCAAGAGCAATACCAAGAAGAGCTGGAGATATTCTTCCATGCAATATACACCAACGATAAATGGCATAAATATTTGTTTTTGGCATATTAATACCATTACAGAATCCATCTTTCTCATAGAAATCATTATTTACGAATATTTTCTCCAAATTTGCATTGACTTCCGATGCAAGAGTAAAGAATAAATTATTTTTTATTTTTTCATCTAAGGATGATTCATTGTAGAAACCAATAAGATTCGCAGACTGTATCGCAATATATTTACCTTCAGCTGAAGGAGTGACATAAATTGTTTCAAAAATTCTCTTTTTCATTTCTTTTTTGGGTTCATAGTCGATCATCGCTTTAACATCTCGAATCGTAAGTGAACTCCAAAGTATTCCATTATATATATCTTCTTTCAATCTCGAATCATTGAGAAATTGTCGTGTAAGAGATCTTACTTTTTCGCCATTCTTTTTCTGAATTGCATTCTTGATACAAATTACAATTCCGTGAAATTCAGCACACTTATTTGTATCATAGGTGTTCGTTCCGTACCACTCGAGAAATTTTTCAAAAGTCTTTGGATATTCGGGAAACTCTTTTTTTGTGTTTAAGAGAGTTCCATCTTTTTGAAATTTATCATAAAATTTCTGAAATAACGTAGAGATGATTTTCGGGTCCTGAGTCAATTGATAAAATCTCGAACTGCTTGCCCTCAATTTTATGATTTCTTCAATAGTATCTAAATTCATGAGAATATCGATCATAACATCGTTCGGTAAGTCTTCATTGTTAGCAAATAAATCTTTGTAAGCTTTTCTGCCTCTTTCGCTGAGATCTTCAAGAATGAAGTCTTCGTATCTCACACCTCTTATTAATCTTAAAGTGAGTAAGACTTTATCTCGATGTGATAGGCCATAACTCGTCAATTCTTTAGGAAAGAAATTATCTTCAGTATGAGTCATTAACTCATTATACCCAGGTATACGTTCCATTTATATAATAATGTTTATTATTATTATTTTATTTCCAATAACTCAATAGCCATTTCATTGATTGCTCTCTAGTGAATAAATTTTTACCAATGAGATTAATCACAGTTTTTACGCGTTTTGAATTTTCATCTGTACGAGGAAGGTTTCTTATAATTTTTGAAGCATACTCAACATCTCGAAAGTATAACGCTACACCTAAAATCGACGCAGATATTTTCCCATTTTCATTACACCAACTTAATATCTCCCGAAAATTCCTCGAGACTGCTTCGAAATCTATTCCCGTGATCAAGTTTAAATTATTATCATTCTCAAAAAACATACAAATGTCAACATTTACTTCAGTAGCCATGGTAAAAAATAAGTCTGTAAATATTCGATAAGATGTCAGAATAAAATTTGTTTCCCGATAATCGAGGAACATGTAAAATTCCATAAAGAGATTTTTTCCATCATTCGAAGTGTCGATGCAATATTTAACTTCTTCTTGTGTCAAGCGAATGTCAAGAATGGCCTGTCTGACATCATGAAGCTTTGATTCATCTTCGAGAATTTTTTGAATAAGATTTCTACATCGTATAACATTCTTATTTCTTATTGCTGTTTTCAGGCATGAGATAATGTCATGGTAATCATCGCATTTTGATGTGTTATAAGTTACTCTACCATACCATTCAAGAAAATCTTCAAATGTTTTCGGTTGTCTCCAATTTGTTATTAATAATTTTCCTTCTTCATTATATATCTTCTTCTTAAATTTATTTACAAGTTCTTCAATCTGTTTTGGATTTTGAGTAAGTGCATAAATACGAGAATTCGTTGATCTCATTTTAATGATATCTTCAACTGTGTCAACGTTATTAATTATTTGAAGAAGAATTTCATCAGGTAATTCCTTCTCAAAGAAAAGTTCGTTATACAATCGTCTACCTTCTTTTGTGAGGTCTCTTAATATCTGTTTTTCATACTTTCCATCACTGTTTAACCTCACAGTGAGTAAAACTTTATCTCGATGAGTGAGATGATAGATCGATAATTCGGGAGAAAAGAAATTATCATCTGTGTGAGATAATAACTCGATGTACAATGGATCAAATTCCATTTATTAAAAAAATATTTAATAAACAATCATTTTGAAGGCAGTCTACTAGTACTTATTTTTCCATTCTTGATAATGGAAAAATGCATTGCAATGTGAAAAATACTTTGTAATCAGGTATCTCTTCCATTTTTTATAAATATTCGATCGAATATTTATTTCCAGTTTGTATCAAGCCATTTTACGTAAGGTTTGATTACGTGATCATTCTTTTCCAGCAATATGTAAACACATTGTAGAATACGTTTGCGATTTTCGGGAGTTTTCTGCACCTTTGGTAAGAGTTTTTCTACATTGTAAAATTCATCGAATATCATTCCTACTCCGATGACCCGGGTTGTAATTACTTGATTATTCTCTGGATTTTTCACCCAATTGTATATTCTACGTGTTCCTTTCTTATGACGACTAATGCCTGCATTTTCAATGAACTTCAAGTCGTCAAAAACTCTCCAAATTTGCGCCTTCATTTTTCTTGCGATTTCGAGTAACTCAGTGATTCTATCTGGAACATCGTAATGATTCAAAACACTAAATATTGTCGCCATGTCATAACCATCACGTGCTTTATTATATAAAAATCCATAGAAAAACTTTTCTTCGATTTCTCTTATTTTTGTATCTTTGCATAACAACATGATATTGAAGTATGATTGTGCAATCTCATTTGAACGTATATTGTTAATTATGTAAATTTTTGCATTTTGAGTACAACGATTAAATTCTCTTTCAACTTGTGATGGTGTACGATATTGTATGTATTTTTCGAACAAAAATGGAAGTTTTTCTGTGAAATTTGTAGTAGAGTAAACATTAAAATAACGTTCAAAATCGTGATAATCATTACATCTTGGACTGTCAAATGTTTCTTTTGCATACCATGTAAGAAATTCTTGAAATGTTTGAGGCATTTCACATCCAAAGTTGGCAGGTGAACCGAATCCAGATTCTTGAATATAGTTCTTAAATTTATACACTAATTCCTTGAGAATTTTAGGTTGCTCAATGAATCGAAAAATTCTCAGACACGCTGTTTTTAAATGAATCAAATCAATGATTGCGTCAACGCCCATCACAATTTGATGAATTACTTCATCTGGTAGCGCATTGAAGAGAAAAAGCTCATCGTATACAACTCGTCCTTTAACAGATAAATTCTCGAGTATTGAAGTCGTGTATGATGTTTCAGTTTCAATTCTCAATGTAAGTAAAACTTTATCTTTCTTTTTGAGATTTTGGTTCATGATCTCTGGAGGACAGAAATCTCTCAATCTACCAGACATTCTCGTATCAAAACCAGGTATGTTCACCTTCATTTTTGTAATCCTTCGTTGGTTGTACAACCAACAATTTAAAATAATTCATGAATTATTTTAAAGTGGTACAATCTTGAGTGATCAAATATTTCAGGGTAAAATTTATTCCCAGTTTTTATCAATCCACGACTCGTATTTCTTTGCTTCATTCATATTCCTTTCAACGAGAACAAAAATTGCCTGCATAATACGTTTCTTATTTTCAGGGTTTTTTGGTATTTTATTCAATAGCGTTTGAGCTCTGCATTTTTCATATGTAACTATTGCTATAGCAACAATACGTGTTGTAATTGTTTGGCCATTTTTTGGATCGATTATCCAATGGTAAAGAACATGAAAAGCTGTATTTTTATAGAACACTCCTTTATTTGTCACGAGTTCAATGAACCGAATGTCGTCAAAAATGTGTGATATATTCGTTTCATTACAATAAGATAACAACAATTCCATGTTGCTACGACAGTGTTCTTTGCAAAGTATGAGCAGAATGTCATTCAAAGTATAGCCTTGAAGGCAAGACTTTTTCGAAAAGAATCCATTGAGATAATATTCAGATATATATGGTGAAACATTGAGAAGATTACAATGATACAATGATTGTGCGATTACACTATATCTTGAGTTTTCAATCAGGTAAATTATTTCTTTTCTTGGTAGTTTTTCGAATATACTTCGCACATCGCTGAAAGATGAAAATTTCATGTATTTTTCAAACAATAATGGTAGGTTATTGTTATTTTTCCAGAAATGCCTATTTATGATGTAATCCCTGATATCATGGTACCTACCACAGTTAGGTGTATCAATTGTAGAGTCTGAGTACCAGTAAAGAAATTCTAAAAATGTTTTTGAAGAAGGCCATCCTTTTGTTCTACCTGTTCCATGTCCAGATTTCTCAATAATATCTTGAAATTTTTTTCTCAGATGAAGGAGTATTTCAGATTTTTCAGTGAAACGTAAAATGGTAACGCAAGCCTTACGTAAATGAATAAGATCAAATATCGAATCAACACTCAAGACGATTTGACAAAGTACGTCATCTGGTAAAATGTTAAATAAAAAAAACTCATCATATATAAGTCTTCCTCTTTCGGTCAAGTTTTCGAGTATTGTTGTCGTGTAAGAAGTTTCAGTCTCGACACGCAACGTAAGCAATACTTTATCTTGCTTTGTAAGATTTCTATTTACGAGTTCAGGTAGACAAAAATTCCATTTGGCCTTCATTCGAGAAGAGAAACCTGGTATGAGTTCCATCGTGTAGTAATCCTTCGTTGGTTGGACAACCAACAATTTAAAAATTATCAATTATTGTTTTAGCTATTGAATAATCGAGATGGTAAAGTTTTTGAAATATTTCGTAGAGAAAATTCTTTGTATGTATATCATTTCTTATGTAGCAAACTTTTCGATCACCAAGTGCATTTACTGTTTGATAAACCAGTTCATCAGTATACATTTCTTTCGAGAGATCTATATGTATGTCAGTACGAACATTATTTGTATTTACATTTCCCACGCATAATAGATTCCATATAATCCAAATTCCATTCACGAGTTCTCCTCGAAGAATTGATCGAGTTTCCATCAGAATAATTCCGAGCATATTTCGTCCCGAACCATCACCTCCATCACCCCAACAACTACCTTACGGTAGTTGCCGTGGAAGGGTTGTGTGGCGCCACACAACCCTTCCATCAATAACTATCTCTCGAAGTATGCTCGACAAGATATGCATTTCCTGTCGAGAGTAATTTATCCTTTAACGTAGGATTTTGTAAAAATTTATTCATGACTGCGACTTGCATGACATTGACCTTAATGTACTCCCAATCTTTACGCAATGACACATCAGGATACTGTTTAATAATTTCATTCAATTCGAGTTTCCATTGGTAACCGCCTTGAATTTTTTGCGATGCAAGAATCTTTGCTTTATTTGGTGTATTTTGAGATCGAATTAACTCTACATACTCAAGACTTCTTTTGTCATTCATATTACCAGTGAATTTATTTGCTTGATAGTAGTGTTCACTCGTTGCATATTCAATTCCATCTATTGTTATTTTACTTCCATAGTAATTACTCAACTCTCCATTCTCCTTCTTTGGATCGTAGAACCGTATCACAGTATCCATTACTATATGGATTATATTTTTATTCCTCGTTATAAATAGTATTCACTTGAATACTCGTATCTATTAAAAATATAATCCATATAAATGGATAGTGATTGGAGATCAACGATTCAATCGTATTGTGGTGCGAATCCAGATGATAAATCTTGTGAGACGGATGATGCAAAAATCAAGCGTAGTGAAGGTCTTATGACTTACATTAGTTATCTTCAGTATAATGGGATGGAACCGGAAGGAAATCGTGCATTTGATCACTGGGTGAATAAAACCATGAGATACCACATCTCTGCGAAATTTGCAACACTTTATAACCATAGTGGTGACCTTTGCGAATTTCGTCTTTTAGATGCAAGAACGATACGACCTACCCATCCAAATGATCATAGACGTCCTTTATACCCTCTTGAAGCAATGAATCGTCATTTTACGTTAGCAACTCGTGTATACACCACTCCTGCTCTATTTCTTGCTGGAACAAACCAAATTGTTCAGATCTACGACGAACAGATACCTACGTTCGTCATGCCCATACCCGTAAGAAGTGAGTGTTGTCGAACATCAGAGCTCAAATGTGATGAAGAACTGAGAAAAGTCGGTCATGATCCGCTCGATCCTGGAGGTTATTACATCATTAATGGTATTCCTATGATTATGCCATATATTGAGAAAATGAGATTTTTTCAAATCAATGTTGTGGGTCCAAACAAGTATTATCAGCATAAAGTTGCTCGACAGATTTTTATGACGACTACCGGAACTGTACTCATGCAAGCTGTAAAACATACTGATACAGGTGAATGTCTACTTGAGGTCTCAGCATTTGGTAAACAGAAAGATCATGGAACTGGGAATAGCGCAACAGCAAGTAACATGCTCAATGTAATCAATATGGCACTTTTGATCGATTACTATTACTTCACTGATGAAGACGAGAAAAGACCTCTATCTGAAACGTTTCGTATTGAAGATATTTTTCGTGACGCGGTGAAAAGGTTTATGCCAAAATCGGACGACCCACTTGCATGGAACCATATTTATGCAGAATTTCAGGGAACAGTTCAATTCTATCATCGTACATCGAGAGATAAAATCATAATGGATGTATTAACATGGCTTGATGTTTACGATGTGGACTCGCCAGAGAAAAAAGCAGCAGCGATTACACAAATGATCGATAAGCATATCTTTCCGACTGCCAAGAGTAAGATTGCGAAAATTAACATGCTTGCCAATCTTACAGCAAGACTTCTTTCATATACAGCCGGTCTCATTCCAGCGACTGATATGAATAAATGGAGTCATCGCAAATTAGATACTACAGCTGCCGAACAGGGAAAGCATCTCCGTCTTGGATTAACTTACGCGATGAAAAGTCTTCAAAAAGCTCTTTATGAAGGGAACGGAAATAAACCAAATCCAAATAAGAGATACTCTCTTGGAGATGTCGTATCAAAGTTTCAGGAAGAAGCCAAAACGATTACTGCTCAAATGATTGCTGCTTTCAAGCCTCCAAAGTACAATGAAGTGAGATTTCAAACAACTGAGAGATTGGAGACGCATAATCATTCGCAGCGCTTATCCTTCAATAATAAGATACATATGCAAGTATTCAAGAAAACAAAATCGATGGAGCTTCGTAATGTGCAACAATCTCAATGGTTTTATGTCTGTCCGGAGCATACTCCTGATAACGAGCAATGTGGTCTTGTGAAGTACAAGACGCCGCATACGAAAATCTCGATTGAAACGAACCCTTACATCATGATCGAACGCATTGTGAAAATGGGTCTCGTTCACCCCCACTATTCTTTCGCTCGACCATATCCTGTTTTTGTAAATGGATTGCCTATAGGATACTGTGCTGGCAAGACAACGCAGAAAGAGCTTGCGAGAATGAGACGTAGAAAGAGATACGATGGTGGCCCTGCGAATATCATCGATGATTTCACTTGTATCGTATTTAACGATATGAACCATCTCGAGATCTTCACCGACGATGGACGGCTTCTTCGTCCTGTGTATTATGTTGATAACCAAGAACTCGTCTTTAAAAATCGCGGAATGCAAAATGCAACTTTCGAGGAACTTCTCGATGCAGGATGCGTTGGATGGATTGATTCATATGAGGAAGAATATTCTATGATGTCTGCATCAGTTGATGACGTTGAAGCAGATCGTGTTATACATCAAAATAACAGCAGGAGACAACGTGAAATAATCGATCTCATTGAATTAGGTCAGGCGACAGATGGTGATCGAAATTGGCTCTCAGTCGTCAACACGGATATTCAGAGGTATCAGCAATGGCCTATCGAATATTGCTCGTTGCATCCAATCTCAATGTATGATATTACGGTTTCGATATTGGTATTTAATGAAAACCAGCAGCCATGTCGTGTATCATACGGAGCTAAGATGGCAACTCAAGCAATGACGATAAATAGTTTATCTGCTGCACACGTATCGGGAAGATTTCTCATTGAACCAACACGCCCAATTGTTGATACCGCAACGTCATCTCATTTTAAATTAAATGAACAGCCTCTTGGTAAAAATGTGTTTGTAGCTCTCGTATCTTCAGAATATTCACAAGAAGATGCTCTCGAATTATCATCTGCTTTATCAGAACAGTATGCTTACGTTCGTCGATACAAGAAGACTTTGAAACTAAAACCAGATGATAAGACGACAATGGAATTCGGACTTCCAGATCTCACGGGAAAGAATGCAGAAAAGTATGCAAAAATCGGTAAAAATGGTTTCCCTGCCAAGGGAATCTATTACAATGAATACGATTGTATACTCGGATGCGTTCGGAAATCGAAGTCAAAGGTGGGTGAAGTGCGAGATGCGAGTTTATTCCTTGACCCTGGCGAGAAGGGATTCGTCGTGGATGTCATATATTCTCCTGTAACACATGGTTTGTATGGAAATTCTCCTGAATTTGCCACTGTAATACTCGAGGATTATCGAGAAGCAGAAATTGGTGACAAGTTCTCATCAAGGGAGGGACAAAAGTACACCGTTGGAACAATGAAATCACCGGAAGATATGCCATTCATCACAGATGGTCCATTCGCTGGAACGCCAATACAAATGCTTGTGAATCCTCATTGCATTGGATCTCGTATGACTGCTGGACTTCTTCTCGAGATGTTCCTGGGTTCATCTCTCATGTTAGATACGCTACACTACGATGGAACATCTCATGAAAATCGTAAAAACTTAATGAGAGACGTGAAGGAGATATTACGCACGAATGGTGTAAATTCAATCGGTACCATGTCAATGGCGAGAGCCGATACTGGTGAAATGATTGTCGGAGAAATATTTTCAGGTCCTCTTTTCTTTATGAAACTTTGTCACGTTTCGCAGGAGAAAATGCAAGGATCGAAAGGTAAAGACAAGAATCGCATCACGAAACAGGCAAAAGCTGGAAAACAAGGAACATCAGGTGGTAATATTCGATGGGGTGAAATGGAGGCCATTATTGCATTGGAACACGGATGTCCAATATTTAACCATCAAAGAATGTCAACTTACTCAGATGCGATGCAAATGTCAGTATGTATTGCATGTGGTAAGGATACATGGAATATTATGGATACAGAATGTAGCAGTTGTGGTTCTACAAAAGGATTCGCGATGAAAACAGTAAATTTCGTCTATAAATCACTCGCAAACTCATTACTAAGTGGAGGTATTAAAATGGAGATCGAGGGATCAACAGAGGAAGAGTATATTCGTAAGCTCGAAAGAATGATTCAACTTAAGGAAAATCGTAAGATTGACGATAATTTATCGAGAAGAGTTTTTGAGGAGGACGATGATATTGAAATCGTGATACCAATGGAAGACGATGAAGGCGCAAAACTTCCCGATGCTCAAAATGAAAATAATTTTCAAGATGACGATTTAGGTCTCGATTATGAAATGTAAAAAAATCTTCGCACGAAGATTTTTTTTTATTTTTTTCTTCTATCATAAAGTATGTCGATGGAATCGAGTCAGAAAAATTGTGAAGTTGAAACTTCATATTGTGATTATGTACCTTATTTGCCTACAGATTGTGAAGGTGTAAGACCTGGAAAATGTTTGACGGATTTTGGATGCCAAACTGGATGTTATCCAAAGCCTGTTCTTCCTGTTCAGCCGCCATACTTGGGATGGCTTGCCCAGGTACAATATCAGACACCTGGATGCTGTCCAAACACAAAGAGAGAGTGTGAGAATCCTTGTCGTGAAGTGCCAGTACCATTAAAGTGTACACCTGACGTTATTGTATGTCCATGCCCAGAACCTACTCCTCCATGCGCTGACAACAATGGATGTTGTGATGACGATGATGAAGAATCATGGATTACTCTCTGTACCCAAGGAGTGAAGAGCAAATTTGACGCAAAGCCTTTAATTAACAATTCTCAACCAATTCAATTGAATGTTGGAGCTCCTTGTACCACGTGCGGTGGTCACTAAAAACCAAGCACATTGAATAATAAAGAACTTTATTATATATTAAAAACATTTGTTTTCAAAACAAATGTTGTATCAAGCGAAGCCAGTGTGGACAGATGAATGGAAGAATGCTGTTCTGCAAGTTGTATACACAGATATCATGAGTAAAATTACTGCAGATCCTCGATTAATTAGTTTCGCAGTTACACCACCTCAATCAGATTATTGGTTTATTTGTTTCACGAGTCCCGTCTTCAGTACAGTGAACTACGATACACTTGAAAGAATTGGAGATACCATTTTGAAGTTATGTATCACCGAAAAGAGCTATGAAATGGACCCATTTATCGATCCAGATTCTATGTCTCGTATATTGAATTATTATGGTGGTAATGTAATCAATGCTCGTGTTCTAAAGGGAATTCCTGTTACTTCATTTCAAGGAATTAATCTTGGGTCGCTAGTTCTCGTCGATCCATCGAAGGATGTATTTACATTCTCGACGCTAGAAGATAAGATATTGGCCGATCTTTATGAATCAATTCTTGGTGCTATTAAAGTAATAGGGAGTCTCTACTTGAAGAGTAGAATTGGTATGGAACTCTCATACAATTGGTACGAGTACACATACAAAGTCACAAATACTGTAATGGATTTAAAAATAGGAAACTCTATCACAGTTCTCAAACAAATCTTCAAAAGATTTAATGAAAAAGAGATCGGTGTATCACTTCAAATCGAATCTGAGGAGAAAACCTTTCAAGTTGAAAATTCAAACCAAGTTGTAAAAGGATGGAGATTTGTGCTTCCTGCCAAGACATTCGATGAGTTAAGAGAATTACAACAAAAAGTAAGTATCGATGGTAGAAGCGCCATTTATAATCCGTCAATAGTATTGGGTAATATGAGAGTAATTCTAATTCCATCATCATACCAGCCACCTTATAATATACGTCTCGATCCTACAAACAAATATGTAATAGGCGAGGTTGATGCGATTGCAAAAGAAAATGCTGCAGAACAGGCATTGACATTTCTTCGAGACATGTATGGAATCACACCAGAATGGTCGAGTAAAGCAAAGGAAGATTTGGAAATTCTTGGTGATTCGAACATTGGGCTTGCTACAAAAAACAATTTTATGAATAACTTGAGAAAGGATGGATTTGCAACCTATGAAATCAAAAAATTAAACAAGATATCGAATGATAGTGTGAATGTCGTTCAATTAATTGGAATTACCATACATGGAGAAAAACAAGTCATTAGTGTAAAGATATCACCTGGTGATGTGCCAAGCATTAAACGATCTCTATACCGTGATTATGCTGAAAAAGTCTTCTAATAAATTCGATCGAATTTATCTAATTATAACTATTTATTCTTCTCAAGAGAGATGTACTCCAGCCATTTTCAGTATCGAGAAGTCTTAATCTATTGATAACATTCTCGTGAGAAAACCCTACTCGCTGCATCACGAATGTTTTGATTCGATCCATAACTGCATCTTCGTACAATTTACATATCCTGCCAAACATTTTAGTCTTGGATACCGCTATACACGAATTCGCGTAACCATTTTTTGATATGGATAGATTCGATACTGAAATATTTACTACTCCGCATAACAATTGGACGCATAGCAGATCAATTACATCATTTGTTATCTTGGTTATCTTCTCACCTGCGGGAAACATGACTTTCTCGACGTCATCTTGTCGTATAATATGATATCCAGAACATCTACATCCAAGTATATTTGCAACATCATCAACAAAGGCTGAGAAAAAATTTGAATTGACTTGAACACTCACGTCTTGATAAGAATCTTTGCGATTGAGCTTTCGCGTTCGTACACGGTAAATATTGCAATTACCATTCCTACTTTCAAAGATAAGATTATCGTCGCAATGCTGAATAAAACTTCGATCCCATGTCAATATCATTTCAATTTATTGATCAATAAATTAGTTTATGCTAATTGAAGTACCAGTTAATTCGTTTATAGTACGAACATTTACTTGTGAAGGGTTCGTATATTGAGGTCTTCTTGTTTTGACTCCATTTGGATACTTTGGTTTCAGGATTGATGCAACGCTATTAGTCACGGGCTGACCGAGCATTGGAAGAACAGGTGTAGGATTTTTTGACGATACTTTTGCTCGAAATCCTTGAACTTCATTTGGACCATCCTGAGATACTTTATACACCAACTCTCGAACAATAGGATGATCATCTTCGCCGAATTCAGGAAATGTACTTGTTGTTTGTGCTGTGCCATATCGAAACATATCATCAAGTCTTGAAGGACCCTTTTGATCAGATTGTTCAAATCGTACGGCTTCCATATTGGTCGAAATTATTGAGGGATTTTGGAACGAGGTATTGCTGAAACCACCAGTAGTAGCAAATCCCGACTGGACTTGATTCATCCATGGATAGGATGCAAACCCTTGTTGAGTTTGTTGAGGTTGAATGCCTCCAGTGGAGGAGGCATTCAACCCGGCAAACCCTTGTTGAGTTTGTTGAGGTTGAATGCCTCCTCCACTGGAAGCATTCCATCCGGCAAACCCTTGTTGAGTTTGTCGAGGTTGCTGTTTTTGTGATGCTTGATTCATCCAAGGGTATGCTTGTACGGATGCCTCTGGTTTTTGCTGAGATTGAATCCCTACCATACTAGATTGAATCCCTCCTGTAAAAACAGATGGTATCTTCCAAGACGTATTTTGAGATTGTTGAGCTTGTTGAGGCAGAGTTGCTCCAGCGGAGGAGCCACTCTGCCCGGCAAAGCCTTGAAAGCTTTGTTGAGGCAGAGTTGCTCCAGCGGAGGAGCCACTCTGCCCGGCAAAGCCATGAAAGCTTTGTTGAGGCAGAGTTGCTCCAGCGGAGGAGCCACTCTGCCCGGCAAAGCCTTGAAAGCTTTGTTGAGGCAGAGTTGCTCCAGCGGAAGAGCCACTCTGCC
>SCLJ03000163.1_pt1 | contig 28734 bp, 41 predicted proteins | sample 7267891 | NCBI WGS metagenome assembly SCLJ03 (sample SAMN10721082, study PRJNA514188) | viral metagenome | isolation source: depth-stratified mine tailings core B | place: China: Fankou Pb/Zn Mine tailings
ATGTAATATTCAGCTTTACTGATTTCGTTGTTGGTGATGGTGATGATAATGACCCAAGCTCTGGTAACTCAGCTACAGAAAACGACACTGCTTATTAATAGTTAACTACGCATTGCGTAGTTAATACCTCTACTTCTCTCATAACTTTATAATATTCATAACAAGATGTATAAACAAGGGGTACCCCTATTTAGTATTAGAGTAGAAGATTAATGTCTTGGGAGTATCTCTTAAGAATTTCTTAAGAGATGTTGCTGAAGTTGACTATATCAGCCATATTGATATTGAATGTTTTGAAGAATATACTATCTGCTACACCTGTTGTAGTGTCTTGAGGGTGAACACAGAATCCATAACGTACCATATTGAAGAATACACTATTACCAGTTTCAGGGTCTATTGTACTCCAAACGTTATTGAAGTATGGTGCAAATATAATACCTGCATCTCCCAATTGATTATCATTACTATTCTTATAACCAACGAGTACATAATGATCAGTAGCATACGGGTCCATGTATAATGAATAACTACCACCTATCTTTCCCATAAAATAAGTATTTTCGATGTTTTCTTCTGGTTTAACATGTAATGGGTTTGCCATTAACAAACTAACAGTAGCTGGGTCAGCTAATATGAAGAAATTCTTGCGTCTTTTGGTATCTCTCATAATATCATTGATTAGTTTATATACATTAACGTATATATCATTACCAACAGCCATTATATCACCTTGAGTTCCATAAGAGTCTTGCAAAACAACATCAGATATTGGTGTAGCTATTGTTCTCATATAATCAATGACTTCCATATCTATTGTTTGAGTCATTTCTGAACTCAATTCATTAAGCAAAATATCATCAACTGACTCTACTCCAAACTGATTTTTAATATCAAAAAGAACCTCAGAAGTTATTCTAGATCTAAGTTTTCTAGTTTTTACCTCTATGTTGGTAGATTTTATTTGATGGTCAAAACTTAAAGGTTTTGTATATTCTCCTGCTGAGGTACTGTATGGACCATTGTAGTTTTTAAAGACTTTTCTTACATAATTTCTGTTAGAAATAACATCAATTACAGTTAATCCATTTACAAGTTGTGCCTTCTCAAAATAACCAGAAGTAATCTTAACTAATAAGTTATTACCTTCTATATACTTAATAACACCAGTCCCAGTAGTTGATGTTAAAGTATCTTCCAAACTCAATCCACTCCCATCAGATACCACAACTATAGAAGAGTTACTATCGTTTATATGCTCAGAATCACTTCCACCATATGATGAGTAAAGAGTATAAACCCTACCAACAGGACTTGTCAATTGCTGAATATCTGCAATTTCTGACATTAGTGATTTGGTATAAACCTTATACAGTAAAGGTCCAATGAATTCAGGAAATTGTCCCACATCATCTGAAGCAGTTTCCGTTAACTTCTGCACTAATAGGTCAGATGATTTTTTTAATATTTCTAATTTTTCTTTATTCATATTATCCTCTTTAGGTTATTAAACATTATGGTATTTATTCTATCGTATAATAGTCATACACAATCGTCATTCCGATAATAACTGCTTCATTATCTTCCATTGTTGTGTAATCAAGACTGTCTAGTGATTTAATATAACAGTCATGAAATACTATTTTAAACAGATATTCATTTTTGGAGTTATAAACCTCTACCCAACTTTGTCCCAATTTCTTCTCTGAAGTGTTAGTACTGGGGATGTGATAAGTTTGAAACACTTCTACAATCTCTTTCCACAAAACTAAATTCTGATCACCAATTAGTTTGATATCTAAAGGTTCATAATCAACTCTCTCACTCTGTAAGTTCATGTTTCCAGATCTAGATGATATTACAGGATGTTCACAAGATATACCAGGAATATTCCACTGTTGAACTCTATAATTGTTATCTGAAGACAATAGAGTAGTGTTAAATAAGGTATGAGTGTTTAATTGATTACTTCTTAAATTCATGATACTCCCTTCAAGTTATTACTCCCAATATAAATTAAGAAGTTTTTAAGGCAATTTATGCTATACTCTATTTATGAATAAATTATATAATTATTAAGGAAATTTTAATGGCCGTTTATGTTACAGAAGATGAGTTAAAGGAAGAGATAGAAGTTCTTCAGAATTCTCTAAGATTAACCTTCTTAGATAAAGTCATAGAGAATCCTGAGCTGTTGCTGGATGGTGAAGAGAGGGGAAATCCTAAAGTTTGAAATACTCCTACAATCTCTTTCCATAAAATTAAATTCTGATCACCAATTAGTTTGATATCTAAAGGTTCATAATCAACTCTCTCACTCTGTAAGTTCATGTTTCCAGATCTAGATGATATTACAGGATGTTCACAAGATATACCAGGAATATTCCACTGTTGAACTCTATAATTGTTATCTGAAGACAATAGAGTAGTGTTAAATAAGGTATGAGTGTTTAATTGATTACTTCTTAAATTCATGATACTCCCTTCAAGTTATTACTCCCAATATAAATTAAGAAGTTTTTAAGGCAATTTATGCTATACTCTATTTATGAATAAATTATATAATTATTAAGGAAATTTTAATGGCCGTTTATGTTACAGAAGATGAGTTAAAGGAAGAGATAGAAGTTCTTCAGAATTCTCTAAGATTAACCTTCTTAGATAAAGTCATAGAGAATCCTGAGCTGTTGCTGGATGGTGAAGAGAGGGGAAATCCTAAAGTTTACAAATATCCAAGATATATGACTGTAGAGGATGCTAGTGGTATTGAGGTTGGGGATTTAATATATTCACCCATAGATAATAGAAAAGACTCATTAGGTATTGTACAAAGTATAAAAAATAACACAATATATCTTCCACTGTTTAGTGGGAATTTCACTGAAAATAGCACACTTTATGTTTATGCTAAAGATGAGAATGGTAATCTTATTGGTGATAAGTGTAGCAGTAAGATTAAAAAAGTAGAAATTGCAGACATTGAAGATATTAAGAAAGAAATTTCAGATATTGAAAGTAAAGGATTTAAACGCAAACACTCTAAGGAGAAGTTTGGAACTATGATTTTAATGATTGTTGAGAGACTAGCTAAGAAATCAAACTTTGCAGGATATACTTGGAAGGATGACTTTTATTCTAATGCCTTAGAGAAAATATTGAGTTATGCTCTCACTAATATTGATCTAGATATGATATCTAAACGTAGTAAACAAAGAGTAAAAATATTTGCTTATATTACTCAAATATCTAGTAATGCATTCCTTGAGGTTATTAATCAACGTAAACAAGAACAAACGGATATGATGGAAAAAATTATACCATTTGAAGACTTCTATGCTCATGTTAAACAATATTACAATCCTGTTTATGATAAGAAAGAAGAAATAAAAGAAGATGCTAAGGTAAAATTGAGATATGTTGAGAGTGACGAAGGTATTAAGTTAGTTAGGAAAGGGTTAAAATCTGATAGAATTATTGGAGACTTTACTAGCGTATATGATATTTTATCACGTTATCGTAACAAAGTGGATAAAATAGAGATTGTGTATCCTGAGAGTTATAAAATGCTAGTGGATGAATATGATAAGGTAGTAGCATTAGATTATAAATTTCTCAATGTACATAGAGATTATGATGAAGGCTACAAACCTTCATTTCCTAAACGTCAGAAAAAAGATGTTGTTGATAAATTTTTAGGTTGGGAGTAATATAATGCCACTAACTAAAAGAATTCAGTGTGACTTTTGTAATAAAATACATGCTATTGAGGATGTTGAATCTTATGTATCAGTCACAAGAAATAATAGAGTTGGGCATTTTTGTACTCTTTGTATATCTGTGACTATTATTAATAAGTTAAAACTCAACACAGATATTTACGTTCCTAGAGTATTAGATGGTAAAATAACAACTCTTAAAGATAGAGAAAAGATGGGTCCATATGTTAGTCCCTGGGGTCAACAAACTTGGGTATGCAATCCAGATTTATTAAATAATGGGGTTAATGAGTGAATGTTATACTTCTCGGAGACCTCCACTTTGGAGTTAAGAAGTTCTCACTAACCTTCTTCGAAAACCAAATGAGGTTTTTCGAAAATCAGTTAATTCCTTTTATGTTAGATAATAATATCGACACTATTATCCAAACGGGAGATTTATTAGATAACAGAACTACTATGGATATCTTCTTGTTCATAACACTAAGGGAAAGATTTTTTGACATTCTTAAGAAACACAACTTTAAGTTCATTACCTATATAGGTAATCATGATATGTATTATAAGAACACTCGTGATACTAATATGGTTGAACTGATAGCAGAATTGTACCCAAATGTAGTGTGTTATAGAAATCAAGAGCTTATGGAATTAGATGGTATTAAAATAGGTATGATTCCATTTTTAACCCCTGATGAAAGTATTAATGAAGATATTTTAAAGAACTCAGATTATGTGTTTGGTCATTTTGAAACTAGTGGTTTTGAAATCTCTAAGGGTATAGTTGATAATCATTCTAAATTAGAAGCTTCTTCTTTTCAAAAATACTCAAACATAAAAACTGTATTTAGTGGACATTATCATATAAAAAACACTGAAGGTTTTATGAAATATGTTGGTATTCCATATAATACCACATGGAATGATTATGGTAATAGTTGTGGCTTTCATGTACTTGATTTAAGGAATAATAAACTCGATTTCTATGAGAATGTGCATTCAGACCGTTATGTTAAAATGATCTATGATGGCAACTTAAATATAGATGGTATTAAATTCAGTACTGAAGACTTCAGAAACTACTTAAAAACAAACAGTAACATTATTGTAAAGCTATATTTATTTAATACTTCATTAGAGGATAACTCACATGAAGTACTGATATCTCAATTTAGAGAATGTAATACAAACTTTGCTGTTATCGATAATAGAGAAGAAATCAATACATTAGATATTAACAAACAAGAGTTAAAACTAAAAAACATTCAATCAACAGATGCTTTTCTACACGACTTTATTAAAGAAAACCATATAGAGTTATTTGAATTGTTTTTAGAATTGATGAATGCACAAAAGGTAGATTAATGAGTAAGTTTATTAACTTTAAAACATTATCTTTTAAAAATTTCATGAGTTATGGTCATGAATCTACTACAATAGATTTTGATAACTCGATGACATTAATCACTGGTAAGAATGGTGATGGTAAGACAACACAATTTATAGCACTATATTATGCACTGTTTGGTAAAGCTTATAAGAAAACAAAAGTAGGCTCATTAATCAATAATAAAAATAATAAAGAGTTACTAGTGTCTGTGACTTTTGAAATATCTGAAGATGAGTTCAGAGTGGTACGTGGTCAAAAACCTGCTATATTTGAAATATATAAAAATAAAGAACTTATTGACCAATTACCTTCAGTAACTGGATATCAAGAGTATTTAGATAATATTCTACAACTTAATGAGAATATATTTAAACAACTGGTATTTCTTGGAGCTAATGTAAACACAACAAAAGCATTTACTGATTTAACCAAAGCTGAAAAGGAAGAGTTGTTTCAAACAATAACTGATACTTCTATATTTAATGATCTCAAAGAGAATATTAAAATTAAGAGTAAAGAAATAACAAACCAGAAAACGGAGCTTGAATATAAAATTGGAGTTCTTAAGGAAGTTATAACTACTGATAAGAAGAATTTTGAAAAATTAGAAGAGCAAAACAAACTAATAACTGAACAGAATGATGGAATTGTTGATGAGTTGAAGAGTAAGATACAAGAAACTGAATCTACTATACAGAAGTATTCTGAAGCTTTGGATAAAATTAAGCTAAAGAAACCACTCTATGATGAAAAGAAGAATGCATTAGAAGATTGTAGGTTAAGATTATCAACATCTAAAGAACAGCTAAACATATACACAAGACAACTCCAAAGAATAGAGGATGTTGAGAAAACATTTACTACATGTATTGGGTGCGAAAAGTTACATTTAGTTAGTGATATTGATATTAATACCAAGGACTCAATTGTAAGTTCAGTCCAAGAATGGACAGACTCATACAAAAGTATTGATTTAGAGTATCAGACTTTAGATAAAGAAGTAAATGATTTAACAGATGTTTTTGTTAAAGGTAAAAATATTAAGATTAGCAAAGATAATTTATCACAAGATCTAAGTCGTTACGTTAATGAATTAAACACTATAGAAAACAGGCAAAACTCAGTAGTGGTTATTGATAGAACTACATTAGAGGAGAAAGAAAAAGAATTAATGGAATGTGAAGACAAACTACTATTGGTAAAAGATACTCTGAGTAAGTATGGTGAGCTTAATAAACTATTCGATACCAACAATATAAAAGGTTTGATTATTAAACAATCACTACCTCTACTGAATAAGTTTATAAATGAATACTTAGAGTGTTTTAGCGATTTTAATTTTAAATTTAGTGTAGATTCCAACTTTGTTTCATCTATTAGAGAGTACGGAAAGATCGATTATGAGTTTGCTTCATTAAGTAATGGACAAAGTATGAGGGTCTCATTCAGTATAATACTAGCATTCCTAAAATTAATAGAGACTAGAAATGGTGTAACAACAAACTTATTAGTTCTGGATGAGATATTAGACAGCTCGTTAGATTATGATGGAAGATATGAGTTATTGGATATAATATCTAGGAACTTCAAAGAGAAATCTGTATTTGTAATATCACACAATACAGATATTATTAGTAACGAATATTTCACTAAACATTTGTCCGTAACTAATGATGGATATAGTAAACTACATTTAAAACACTCAGAAAACTCAAAGGAATAAAAATGGAAACAGATCTAACAGATAGTCAAGATATTGATAATAGAGTAGTGTTATTAAATACATTCTTTAAATTTAAGAAAGAATTTATGGATGAAGATAGTATTATAGACAGTTTGATTGAATTCTCGAATAAATTTAATTATAATTACGAAATGATAGCTCAGGAACTTGCAGATATACCTGGGTTTGTAGATATTGTTCATCAAGATTGTAAGAAATTTAAATATAGCATTATTAAACATTCAGATACTATTAGTGATTGGGAGTAAGTTTAAGAGCCTTTTAAGGTTCTTTATGGTATAATTCCAGACAAATAGAAGGAAACTAACATGAAAGATAAAACGCTTGGAATAGCTACAGTTACTGTATTAGTATCAGCAATACTAACTAGTGCTTGGATTGATTCTGATAATACAGAAGATGCAAAATATACAATTTCATGTGATAATCATGAACTAACATCAACTTGTGTTATACATGATAATATTGGTACTAATATAGCTGACTTAAGTGTTATGGAAGCTGAAAATTATAATCTATTTAATGATAACAAACAAATTGAAGTGTGGTTAAAGGAATCTAAATGAATAGAGATGTTATAGGGTTTGCAAAAGAGAGAGTGCAGAAAGCTAGTGTTAATGGTATGGTTCATGAAGCTGTAGTATTTACTGTAATTGCTAATATTCAACAGCATTGCTTAAAATTGGAGAAACAATTAGCTGCAGAGAAGATTGAAAATGCAAAATTAAAAGACAAATTAGAGAGTACAGAAGGAAAGGATTAATATGACAGATTTAGAAGCGTTAGAGTACACACAATCTAAACTGCCAAAAGATTACAAACTATTATATCTTACACATTATGGTAGTAGGTTGTATGGTACTAATACTGAGACTAGTGACACTGATCTTAAAGGTGTGTTCTTACCACCCCTTTATGAAGTGTTGTTGGGTCAAGATAGAGAAGATTTTAGCACAAGTACAGGTAATAATAATTCACACAACTCAAGTGATGATGTTGATGTTACGTTATATTCATTCAATAAATTTATGCAACTACTTTCCAAAGGTGAAACTGGTGCACTAGATATATTATTCTCGATGTTTCGTGAGGATACTGTATTATATTGTGATGTGTACTTTGCAGAGCTTAAAAAACATAAAGATTTATTTGTAACTAAAAATTCAAATTCATTTTTGGGTTATGTAATGAATCAGACTAGAATGTATGGACTCAAGGGTAAACGCTATAATGTTTTAAATAATCTTTATACAACTCTTAAACTATCAGAAGTTGATAACAAGGATAAAGTTACTTGTGAAGGGTTGTTTAATCTAGTTAAAGAACACAATTTAGAAAATGAATATGTATTTTTTACTGAACAAATTGACCCTACTGATGGTCATGTTAAGAAATATCTTTCTGTACTTGGTAAGCAGTATGAAGACAGAGCACCGTTATATAAATTTAAGGAAGGGGTAACACGTCAACTTGAACAATACGGTGCTAGAGCTAGGAAAGCTAGTGAAGGAACTGATTTTAAAGCATTATCTCATGCTGTTAGGGTAGTGTCAGAGCTTAAAGAGTTACTAACTACTGGTTTTATGACCTTTCCTTTACCGAATGCTGATTATGTCAAACAAGTAAAATACGACACCAATAATGAACAAGTTGGTGCAGTATTAAATAAACTTGAGGATGAGGTAGATTTAGTAGAACAACTAGTACAAAACTCATCACTACCTGAGAAAGCTAATCCAGGAGTTGTTGGTGTTCTAAAACTTAGAAGTTTGAAGCATTGGTATGGTTTAGAGTAAATGTTAGCATTTAATGACTTGTATAACATTAGTCAGGGCATATTTCTGGCGTTTAAAAACAACTCTAAGCAACGTCAGCTATCTGTCGGTCATTCTGATAAAGTTCGACAGAGGTTTAGATATTTATTCCCCTCACGTTTCGAAACTTACACTAAAGAGAATTTTGTACTAACATGCTTATACATATGTTTCAAGAAAGCTCCTTCATCTTTCGATAGATTTTTAGAGATATTGAAAGATATAGACTTCAACAAAGATGTTATGGTTTTTAAAGATAGTGTTAAAAATTATAAACACTATATTGTCACTGATGTAAATTACATTAGAGAAAATTATGGTAGTGGAAGCAAAGAAATTCTATTTTCAGAATATAATAATAACAAAATACATTTCTACACTCTATGGTTCTATCTTAAATATAATAATATAAATACTTTTGGATATATTGAACAGATACAAATTAATAAATTGAAAATTTTATTTCTGTATTTAACATTTTCAGAACAATCTTTATCATATATACAAGAACTGTTTAAGGAATCTTCCCTTCTCAGTTAAGGAATTATTAAGGTCATTAATGATATAATGCAGGATATTAAACATCAAACATTAAAACACTCCCTATTTAAACTTTCCAAACTTTCAAAACTTTCAAATCAACAAGGATAAAAATGTCAACTCCCATGAAAAAGATTAACACCAAAGAATATATTTGGGTAGAAAAATATAGACCTCAGTGTATTCAAGATCTTATTATCCCAGAAGATATGAGACAGAAATTAACTGGATGGGTTAAGGAAGGACAAATCCCAAACATAGGATTATTTTCCAACACTCCAGGTACGGGGAAAACATCAGTATCTAAAGCTATTATTAATGATTTGGATGCTGATTATTTATTTATTAACGCCTCTAAGGATAATGGTATTGATCTAGTACGTAACAAAGTACACGGATTCGCTTCTTCAGTCTCATTTGAAGGAGGAACAAAAATAACAGTATTAGATGAGATTGATGGTACTACTGGTGAGTTTCAGAAAGCCTTCAGAGCCTTCATTGAAGAATTTTCGAAGAATTGCAGATTCATTCTTACAGGAAATTATAAAGATAAAATTATTGAACCAGTATTAAATCGTTTATCAGTATTTGATTTTGATAATATGTTCCATAAACACAAAGGAGAATTAGCTAAACAAATTTTCGACAGACTATGCTTCATTCTAGAAAATGAGAAAGTAACATATGAACAACAAGATTTGAAATCATTAATTGGTGCATTTTATCCTTCTGTGAGAGAAATGATAAATGTTATGCAACAATCAGTAATTGATGGTAAGTTAAGTGTAGATTATACACATACTGAGCTAAACAAACTGTATAATCAGTTGGTTGATAACATCAAATCTAAAAATTTTGAAAAATGTAGAATATTAGCTTCTGAAGTTAATAGTCCAACCGGTTTCTACAAGTTTATATACAAAAATCTTGATAAATTATTTGAGGTTAACTCAATCCCACAAGTGGTCGTATTAACGCAACATTTTATGGCATCAAATACAAATGCAAGAGATGCTGAAATTAGTGTAGCTGCATTTTGTGCTAGATTAATGGTAAGTGTTGAAATTAAATTTTTATAATATATTAAAATAAAGGAAACTAATTGAATACAGAAAAAAATAACATTAATATAGTAGTTGACTCATATAACTCAATAGAGAATGCTATGATGCAGAAGTTGTTATCAGAGGGTAAAACATTCCCTATAGAGGGTATGATAACAAGCCTTCAATTAATTGGAGATTTGCAAGAAGAGTTAAAAAACACTTATGATGTCTCCATAAACACATTTGCAACAAGTGCAACCAATCAATTGATTATTATTGAAGAAGCTAATGGTTTATTTACAGCTAATATTAGAAATGGTATCCAACAATTCATGATAGCTGACATTTATGCTAAAACAGTATCTGATGGTAAGAAACTCTATGACCTATTTAAGAAATATCAAGATTCATCATATTCTACACTGAATGTAAAGATTGTTTCATTTAGTTTAAGTATGAACGGTCAGTTGGAGAAGACAACTACAACTAAGAAACCAGATGATTTTAAAATGCTATCCAAAAATTATTACCCATTCCTAGATACTGATGAGATGTTCAAGCAGTATCTTATTAGTAACGATAGTTTGTTATTACTAGCTGGTGAGAGTGGAACTGGAAAAACAAAAATTATTGATATGTTATTAGATTTCAGTATCAAAAATGAAGATCTTTTTGATATGGATGAGGATGATGAAGAAGCTACTATCTTTGTCGCTTATATTAAGAATCCACATATTTTATCTACTGATGTGTTCTGGAATCATTTGCAGAAAGATAAATACCATTTTGTAGTGTTGGACGATATGGACCACATTCTTATTGACAGAAACATGACTACTGAGAGTTCTACTGATGAGACTCGATTAAGATTTATTAGTAATTTCTTGAGCTACACAGATGGTATATTTGCTAGTGATACTAAGTTTGTTATTACTACCAATCAGAGTGTCAATAATATTGATAGTGCTATCCTTAGAAAAGGAAGATGTTTCGATGTTCTCAGTTTTAGACCTTTAACGTATGAGGAAGGTAAAAAGATTTGGACTGAAGCTGAAATTCCATTAGATAAGTTCGAAGAGAAGTTTAAAGCTGATGGTCATATAAATGCTGCTGAGCTCGGAGCTAATATTGAGTTTGAACAAAATCTTCTATCTAGACATACAACAATTAAAGCTTCTTACATTCTTGAAGAGGGAATTTCATTATATAAGACAAACTTAAATAAGAAAATTTCTATTTAAACTAATAAAGGTAATAAATGAAGAATAGACAGTTAATAGATTTAGAAGATTTTTCCATTCAATATAACTACTGTGTGGGAAGTGAGCAAGATAAGAAGATATATCTTGCTATGCAGTACGAAGTACATAAGAATACTATAGGTAATTTAATTAAGCGAGCTAGAGATGCTGGTTTGATTGATTCTATATATAGTGAATTAACATCTGAAGATATGGATAAAGTTGAAGAGACACAAGCTAAAAATAAAGATTTATTTTATGTGAAGCATAAATCAGTACTTACTGGTAAGGATGGTGAGGTAAAACTGACCTGGGAAAAATCATCACTAGATGAAGAAAAACGTCATCAAATGATCAAAAAAGCTGTCTTGGAAATGATGAAGGGGTTCGAAGGTAAATCTGAACCTATTAAAATCCCTGAGTTTGTTAATGAAGATTTGATGACATTTTACCCATTGCCCGATTTACACTTTGGGTTGTTAGTTTCAAAAGAAGAATCTAATCATGGTTACGATTATGATTTAAAAATTGCTAGGAACTGGGTTACAGCAAGTATGAAACATCTAGTTGGTAGTTCATCGAATGCTAAGTATGCTGTTGTTACTGATCTTGGTGATTTTTTACATGCTGCTGATAATAGCAATAGAACTAAGTCAGGTCATGTATTGGATGTCGATGGACGTCACTACAAGATTATTAAGACAGCCTTTGAAGTAACTAGAAATTTGATAGAAATGGCATTAACTAAACATGAGATAGTTTATTTTTACTCTGTTCCTGGTAATCATAGTGAAAATAGTGGAATATATCTTAAAGCATACTTGGATGCATGGTTTAGAAACGAACCCCGTGTAGTTATTGTCGATAAAAATAGCTCTCAACAATATCATATCTTTGGTAAAAATATTATTGGCTTTTCTCACGGACATGAATTATCACCTTCTCGTTGTTCAGAGACATTAGTATTTGATAATCATGAATATTTTAGTAGTTCAAGACATAGATATTACCATTTTGGTCACTTTCATCACAATAAGAAATTTGAAGGTGCTTTAGTTAATGTTGAGATTCATAAAAACATTATTCCAAGAGATTCATGGGCTGAATCTATGGGTTTTAGGGGACACATTGGTGAAGCTAAGTGTATCAATTATCACAAAAACTATGGTGAAGTAGGTAGAAGTACATTTAACATTCAGATGATGGATGAGGAAGTTTAGTGAAGGTACACCCATCTGATTCCAAGTTTTCTAAACTAGACAGATTCAGAAAGAAGAAATATAGTGTGTAGTGTAAGGTTTAATGATTTCAATAATAATATAAGAAATATGCTCTATGATATACTGAAAACTAACTACAGAGTGGTAGAGTTAGGCATGCCTACTGAGATGATAGATGGTAAGCAAATATCAACTATTACTCACACCTTATGGGGTAATGATTTTAAAGATTGGGATGTAGAAAATATACAATCAAAAAATCCTAAAGAATTAGCAAATACATTAGCAAATATATTTATTAATAATTTATGCTCCACCCCAATAACTAATACTGTAATGGAAGTAAATAATCATAACACAAAATGTAAAAATATTACTCTATATGTGTACATAAATGGTTTCGAACATATATTATCTACACTAGATGATATTACATACATTACTTATATAGTAAGGTGTTATCATGAAGAGGTTTAGTGATTTTATATATGAAGCAACAGAAACAGGAATGCACGAGGGTGGTAGTAGAGAATCTGAATGGAATAAAGTTCTAGATAGACAATTTAATATGTTAACTCTAATGTATGATAAAGATGTAAAGTTATATCTATACCCTACAATAACGTATTATTTGACTGACCTAGATAATAAGTATCTAGGTCATGTTGAGATTAGAGATGGTAAAGTTGGAAATTCATTCTCGAATATGAGAGGCGGATTCTATAATAAAATATTTCAACTGATATTTGAATACTCTAGTATTAAAGAAATACTATCAGATGTAAGGTTAAGTAGTAATGCTATTAAAGCTTACCAGAATTTGAGTAGAGATGTTTTCGATGTAGAGATTAAGACTAGAACTGATTATATCAGTTTTAGTAGAGATAAACTCTTAGAAGATTACATTAATCGAATATCGATAAAATTAAAACCAAAAGGAACAACATGACACCAACAGAATATATCAATTATCATAAAGATTATGGTGAAGTGGGTAGAAGTGCATTTAATATTCAGATGATGGATGAAAAGACATCATAATGAATATAATGTTATTTAACGAACTTGTTCAAATAAGTATGCTAGTAGAAGGTATTAGCATATCACCAGTCAGTTATGGTACTAATGCACCTGACTTTGATAATGAACTTGTAGATAAAATGGCCTCTGGAATTTCTGCAAGTTTTATAATACATGAGGGGATGATATATCTGATACAAAGTTCGGACTCATCAGGTGAAGTAGCATTTGGAGTATCGTTAACCATACCTAGTAATAATGATGAATTGTTATCAACAGTATTTACTGATAGACAAACTAATTCTAGTAATGTTATTAATATTATTAGGTTGTTTGGCCACATAATGTATGTAATATTAGAAATTAATAAAAACAAGAATGTTATATATTTTAAACCGGCTAATGATAAGTTGGGTAATTTTTACAAACTATTAACTAAAGATAAAAATTTTAATAACCATCTTAACAATCTAGGGTATAGTAACTTATATTATCAAGATAAGAAATATAAGTTTAAGAAGTCGTAATGTCTATAACATTAGCAAAAGAATTTAAAATACATTATATATCTAATTCAAGTACATCATTTCAGAATAGATCACAATGTTACGGATTTTCTTATAATAACAACTTGATATCTTTATATACCGTATTTAAAGTGTTTGGGTTAACTAGAGTTGGTGGACATTACATACCAGTGTGGACATTTGGGTATAGTATTGGTATAAAAGAATGGAATGAAAAAATGGCTGCTCATATTCCAAGCCCATTCAGAATCGAAGATGGTAGACAAACTAAAGATCTAATTACTGACCCAATAGTACGAAATATCATTGTCAGGTTTGTGCTAAATTATGTCAATAAAATGGTCACTAATATTAATCCTGATATTATAGTGAGGGGTCCAATCAATGAATTTAAACAAACTAGTACAAGATACTTAGAGTTTGATAAAGTATTAAGTAATTATTACAAAAATACTATGATGATGCCAAGTATAATAGACAATATAGTATTAGTTAATATTAATAAGGATTTGCACGAGGAACATCACTGGGTCTATTCTAGATTTCCTTTAGAAGATCTAGAGATATATAAATGAAAACCAAAACACAATAAAAGGAATAATATGACACCAACAGAATATATTAAAAATGTACTTCGTACAGAATCAACCAAAGACCCAGTAGTATCTGAGTTTGGTGTAAATAGTCGTATCTTACACTCAGCAATGGGTGCTTGTACAGAAACAGCAGAATTGCTTGATGCTTGTAAAAAGAGCATGTTCTATGGAAAGCAACTTGATAAAATCAACCTTGCAGAAGAAATGGGTGATGTACTTTGGTACTTAGCAATCTTGTGTGACGAACTTGGAGTAACTTTTGAGGAATTGTTTGAGGTTAATATTGCAAAACTTAAAAGACGTTATGCAGAGAAGTTTACTGATAGTGAAGCAGAAAATCGTGACTTAGTAGCTGAGCGTAAAATATTAGAAGATGGTCACGCCAAGTGACCAAATTTAATGAATATTTACAAGAAATGGCTGATGAAACTGGTCCTAGAACATCTGGTGATCAGAGTATCAACTTTGACAAACTAATAAGTACAAATAATCAATTCATCAAATTGATAAAATCTAATATTAGTAGTAAGCATTATTCATTATATCAAGAAGGCAACACTAAATTCTATGTCACTGATGAGTATACTAACTACTTGGGGCATATATTTTTTAACAAAGAAAATGGGCATCTGACTATAGGAGATTCATTCTCAAAAATGAAGGATGGTTTTTATCAGTTCATATTCACAACTATATTAGCACTTACTAATATTAAAGAAATATTTAGTGACAATCAACTTAGCACAAATGCCATTAATGCGTATGAAAGACTAAATACGAATAAGCATAGTGGTTTGATTTTACAAATTCTTACCTTTGATGGCTATAAAGATTTTGATAGACAGTTACTAACTAGTCATTACAGTTATAGAGTATCGATAACAGCTGACAAAATTCTAGAATTCAGATTTGCTGCGTTTGAAAAACGACTGAAGCAAGATTTCTTCCTAGAAAAGTTTAATAACAATAATGCCGAAGTAGATACATATCTATTTGGGTGTTACTTGGGTGATGAACTTTAGGTTCAGCCTCCCTTAATCCCCCTCGTGTTACAATCCCCAATTAAAATATTATAAAGGCATAAAATGCTACATATTCATGAATGTAAATCATGTAGAGGATACATTGCTGTATCACCCCCTGTTAAGAATAAAGTAAATGATAAACAAGCTATTGAAACTCATCCATATAGTTATGCTAAATGTGAATGCGGAGCCAATATTCAAATAAATCCGTACACAACAGTTAATATTAATCAGTTTAATGCTGGTCTAGTAAATACACATATGCTCAAGCACAGTACCCCACTATTTCTAAATACATTAATTTTCAATATAAACAATCTAAAGTTAGAACCTCTTACTTGTTTTACTGAACAATTACCTTATATCAGTGAATTGAACTTACTTGGTGATGATTATGCCATTTTAGATATTTTAACCGCTCATGAATTAATTGATATTGATATGCCTAACACTTTCGATATGTACTCCATTACTTGTGATAATATTCATTTAGGTATTGTTGGTACAGAAACTTACAAGAAGGATGAACTAACTACTTGGATTAGTTGGACTCTTGTTTTACCTGAGTTTCGTTCTAAGGGTATTGGTAGAGAAGTCTTCAGAAATTTAGCAAATATGCTTAAGCAGCAAGGTAAAACAACAATTCGAGTTGATTGTGAGTCACCTGAACAAAATCCAGACACTATTCGTTTCTATGAAAAATTAGGGTTTGTTATTGTTTCCACAGCTAAACAGTTTAGAGCTAGTAATAAAGAATACACAAAACAGTTTTTAATGTATGATCAGGACATCATTATGAAGTACGAGCTGTAGTATGAAGGTGGTACACATATCTGAATGCTCTAAATGTAAAAGAGTATTCAGAGTAGCTAGAGTGGATGATAATTTTAGTTATTGTTACTGTCCAGAGTGTAGAGAAGTTAATCAGATCAATAAATATAAAACTTTTAGAATATCACAAGATAATTTAAAAGATATACCAATAGCTAACATAGCAACTGTTAATATTGTTAAGGAAGAAATTCAATTAGTAGAAATAACTGAATTAGATTCTGTTGTTGAGCATTTTCCATATCTTAATGAGTTGTATCAAGTTGGTGATGAGTTAGTAATATCTGATCTATTGCATAAACATAAACTAGTTGAGTTTGATAACCAGAGAGATATGTTTAAATTATTTTTTATAAAACATAGATATATAAATTTGGGAATTATTGGTATGGAAACATACTCTTGTGACCCAACTAATGCATGGTTAGCATGGACAACTGTAATTCCTCGCTTTAGAAGTAAAGGTTATGGAAAGGTTGCTTTTAATCATCTGTTAAACAAGTTAAAACTAGAGGGGAAATATTATCTGTATGTTGACTCAGTACCTACAGAGGATGCTACTAGTTTTTATAGATCTCTTGGTTTTGAGTTAATTAGTAATTGTAAGAAGTTTAGAAAACAGCATGGATATAACAAAGAAATATTATCATTTAATAAGAACTTAGTGTTTAGGTTAAAATTATAATATAGTTAAGGGAGGTTAAAGCCCCTTTATGATATGATATATTAATTAAAAAGGAATAGAATGAATAAAAATTTTATGATTATTGGTGGATTAGGAGCGGTATCTAAGGGTCTCCTTAAATATATGGATGAGAACTCAAACACACCTGAAGTTAAAGATGTTAAAATCTTCGTTACTGATGTTATGGAAGAAGGTAGCGAGCAAGTTAAGCAAGTTATGGGTCTGTTTAAGAATCTTGATTTAGAGTATCGTTATTTTGATTTTAAACGTGACTTAAGTTATTTTTGGTATGAGAACAATATTGATACTGTAATTCACTTAGCTCCAGAGTCAAGTACTATTATCTTTAAAGAATCTGACAAAATGCCTTGGCAAATGCGTTATATTGATGCAAGCATTTACTTAACAAATTTTAACAACCTTAAGTATATTAATCATAACTTACTCTCTAACTTCCAACGATTTGATGAAGTCAAAGACAACTACAAAAATATTATTGGTAGTTGTAGTAATGGAGCTGACCCAGGATATGTACTTGCAATGTTTCGTAACATTATTAGAAAGTATGGAACTGATGGTCTTAAAGCTGCTTATGTTGTTGAGAAGGATCGTATTAATTCCTCAGTAAACTATGGACCTGACACTTTTGATTGTAGTTGGGCTCCTTCAGCTTGTCTTCAGGAAATGATTGAGGAAGGTGTTTACTTTAGTGATCATACTCCATACGTAGTCAAAACTCCAGCTGCTCAGACAAAATATAAGTTTCGTTATGGTGATGATGTAGTTTATGGTGGTGCTGTTATTCATGAGGAATGTTTCATTCTCAGTAAGAAGTTTCCAATTGAAACTACATTCTTGTATTCATTACGTGATGAAACTTTAGAGAAGATTGATAAAGCTATTGATGGTAAGAATTTTGATAAATTTCATGTTTACACTCCATTAAGTGGAGAAACATTAACAGGAACTATTAAATTAGGAATGATGTTAGTGTATGAGGATAAGGAAGTTATTTTATATAATGAAATGGACTCAACCGATACAGTATCTAGTGGGACTACTAAACAAGTAAGTGCTGGAATGTATGCTGGTCTTATTACAATGTTACATTTTACGGATAGAATGACAGGTGTTACTTGGGTTGATGATTATCTAGAAGATGATGAGTATCTTGATTTTTACAATAAAGTTCTTGAAGATATTAAATTTGAGATTATCGAATTGGTTAACCCATTTTCTGACGGATTGCTAGCTGATAGAGCTATCGAACCTTATGAAACTAAAGCATTACCACAAATCAAAAATTATGATAAACAGAAGTACCTAACAAAAGATAACTATTCATTTGATAATACTTATTGGTCTTATATTGAAGAGTTGTTGCTTGAAGATAATCAACCAATCTCACTAATCAATACGTTTGGTCTTTATTTTGCAAAAGATTTAGCAATTAATGTATTGAGTGAGGATGAGTTTTTTACTCAAGTTTGTGAGGAGTATAAAAATTGGGTGAGCAATTACTTGAAATATAATACCAAACAAACAGAGAATATTGAAAATAACATTCTCACTGTGCCTTTGTCTTATATTGAAGAGGTGTTGCTCGATGAGGGTGAAGATGTTAACAATATCAATCATTTCATTATGAATGAACTACAAGAGCTTGATTGGTATTCAACTGAAGATTCAAATGATTTTTATCAAAACATTTGGAATTTTTACCAAAAGAAAGAATACGTCTAAACCTTGAGTTTGGATTGGATTGTGAAATATAAAGTACAGAATGTTTTAAAGGTATGTAATGGAATTAGTTCAAATATTCTCCCTCCTAGGAGCATTCCTTCAGTTATTAGTGTATGGATTAATGCAAGATGGTAGAATACAAGTAGAAAGTTACTTTTATCAATCATTCAATACTATTGGTAGTGCTATTATGTTCACTGTTTCTGTAATCATTGTGAACTACGGATTTGCTGTTATGGAAGGTACTTGGTGCGTGATTAGTGCTTATGGGTTGTATAAAACCTATAAAGCAAACAAACTTAAAACTTAAGAGTATTCTAAGGATTCTGTGGTATCGTTCCGGTATCAAAAGAATAGGAATTAAAGATGTCTACATTACCAATTATATGTTTTGATGCTTCTCCTCAATCAAATAGAGTGGGTGTTGGAATATATGATAAAACTAACAATGTTGAAATATCTCACGATGTTGTAATTAACTCTAAAATATTAGTGAACCCTCAAATTGCTGAAACTATGGGTTTAGTGTGTGTACTCAGGTACATGCAGAAAAATAATATAAATGGGGCTCATATATTTACTGATAATAGCTCAGTTGCAAAAGCTGGAATATCAGATGAGTTGTTGCTTAAATATGGAATAGATAAGTGTAGAGTAACACTCAACTGGATTCCTCGTGAATTTAACAATCATGCTGATTATGCTTCAAGAAAACAAATGTCTACAACCTCTGTAATAAGTAAGACTAACAAGGTAATTAAGGTACAGAAATCTAAGAATTCAGTAAGTTCACTACCAAACCTATCAGTAAATACAATAGAAAAATTTAGAGAGACATATAATTTAAGTAGTAGAATTAACATTCTTAAGAAACTAGCTTCTAATGACGTTCAGAGAAATATTATTGACTGTATTGAAAGAAATGAGAGAAACTCTAAACTAATATTGGAGGTTCTTGATAGTAGTCATGATAACATAAGATATCTCAAAATGTGTGCTAAGATTGTTACACACAACAAATTTATTACTAGTTATACTGATGTTAGGGGACCTAAACAAAGAGCTTTAAAGTACAATCAGATAATAAATACTCTGAGTTCTATAAAATAAGGTAATATAATGTTAAACCAGATAAGGGAGATTCTCTACAATATGGCTATTAAGTTTGCGGATTTTGTAAAGACTCAACCCTATCAAGTGGAGTGGTACTCTTTATTTCTGGAATCGTTGGATTCTCCTGTAAAGTATAGGGTGTTGTCAACACTAAATAATAAATCACATTTTGGCTCTAACCAAACAACAATATTAGGTGAGTTTAAAATAGGTAAACTACTATATAATTACCAAATAAAACATCTCGAAGGTTCAGACACAGAACATGAAGAGTCTTTACTTAGTATTAATTTCTTCAGAATAGTTAACGGTATTGCTGATGAGAAAACAATATTTGATGATCTATCCAAATCCGAAGTTCTTAATTTATTCTCAACTCTGAAAGTTGTGTTTGAGAGAGCCATTAAGGAGTTTGACCCTTATATGATATACATATCACCAAACCATTCAAAGAAGTTTGATGTATATAAATCGATATTTAACAGATATCTGAGTACTTATATATTTGATAAATCATCCACTTATGCTATTATATTATATAAAGAGAATAAGAGAATGTCTAAAGACCCAGGATTCTCACAAACTTCATATGTAAACAATATTGTAAAAGATAAGAAATTTTCTGACTTTTTTCAATAAATAAATTTAAGCTCCCTTTAAGGGACTTTATGATACGCTACGTTACAAAATAGCAGATATTGCTATAAAATTAACCGAAGAAGGTAACTAATGAAACTTGCAGCATATATCGGACGTTTCCGACCCCCTCACATTGGACACATTACAACAGTAAAAACAGCATTGTCTGAAAATGATGAAGTTCTAATCATTATTGGTAGTTGTGGTAATCCTAGAAATATCAAAAATCCATTTACATTTGCTGAGATTGATATTATGATTCGTAGTTGTTTCGATGAAACTGATAATAATCGTTTGTTTATTGAACCAATTATGGACCATGCGTATGATGACACTAAATGGATAACTCAAGTTCAGCGAGTTGTGTTTAAATATTCTGATAACGATGAACAGGTAACTCTTTATGGTAATGAAAAAGATCACTCTTCATTTTATTTGAAGTTTTTCCCACTATGGGGATTCAGAGATACTGAACTTGTTGACGATTTGCACGCCACCGACATACGAAACGCTATGTTTTCAGAAGTGGATGTTGAAGGTAATTGGATGCTTATTCAATCTAAAGTTCCAAGTAAGATATATAGCTTCTTGAAAGCATTTAGAGGTACCAACAGTTTTAAAACTCTCCAAGAAGAGTTTAACTTTATTAAAGGGTATAAAGAAGCATGGAAGGATGCTCCTTATGCTCCTACCTTTGTAACTGTAGATTCTGTTGTTGAATGCAATGGACATATTTTGCTAATTCAGCGAAAGCATACACCTGGGAAGGGTTTGTGGGCCATTCCTGGAGGATTTATTAATCAGTTTGAGAAAATTGAAGATGCAGTTATTCGTGAACTGAAAGAGGAAACGAAGATAGAAGTATCTCGTAATATGCTAAGAGGTAGTATCAAGGATACTTTTGTAGCAGACAATCCATACAGAAGCTTGAGAGGGAGAACAATTACTCATGCTTATCACATAGTAATTAATACTGATAGCATACCAAAAGTAACAGCAGATGATGCTGTAGATGCAGCTTGGTTTCCAATTGCAACTATTATGGAGATGGGCTCACAAATGTTTGAAGATCATTTGGATATTATCTGTCATTTCACAAAAACGGATAAAGTATGGAAGTGAAGAGTAAGATAATTGACTACATAGAATTGGATGATGTCAAATACACTAATGAAGATATTAATGGTATGACTTTTGAGCAAGTAAAGATGTTAATGTCTTTTGTGGATAATTTCAAAGCATTATATCAAATAGCTATTTGGTTTGATTCAGGTAAACAATTAACACAAGGTTTCTTCTATGTGGCAGAATAGATAGAAGCTCTAAAATGAAGGATTTAAAATGAAGGTTATTATAGGTGATGTTCATGGGTGTTACGATACTCTAATGGCTCTTATAGAACAACTACCAAAAGATGCTGAGTTAATATTTGTTGGTGATTTAGTAGATAGGGGACCGAACTCAAGAAAAGTAATCCAGTTGATTAGAGATAATAACCATTTGTGTGTATTGGGGAATCATGAAGATATGATGATTGATGCTTACGAGGATTTTCTTGATTATGGAGCACCTATTTGGAATTCTAATTGGAGTGATAATGGTGGTGATCTTACATTCAGAGAATATACTGGTGTAGAGGATATGTATGAAGATGTAGAGTGGATGCGTACATTACCTAGACATATTTTACTAGATGACACTAAAGATAAGATGGGTAGATCATTATTAGTAACTCATGCACCTGCCCTTGATTTCTTTGAAGTTTATATGTCTCCAATGTACGATAAGTTACGTAATTCTCATTTAGAAGAACTATTAGTGTGGAATAGGAATGTACCAAAGAAAGACCAAACAGAGTTCTTTAATATATTTGGTCATAATCCAGTTGATTGGTTTATGACTAGATACACTCCTGAGGAATTGAGTAAGGTTTTAACCGAAAACAATATCATTATCGATATGTTGAAGGGATATGCTGCTATTGATACTGGTGCATGTTATGATAAGATACCAACCAGAGCTACTCTAACTGCTATTGAATTTCCATCGTTAAGAGTGTATCAGCAAGAAAATATAGAAAAGTAAGGAGAGTAAGTGAAGAAAGTAATAATCAAATCAGTTGAGGAAAATAAGAGTCCTCGTTTTGTAAAAACAAACTTTGTAACAGCTGAACGTGAGGGTGTTGAATTTACATGGGAAACTGTTAAAAGTCATGACTCTGTACATGTTATGGTGTTTAATTGCACAACAAATGAAGTTCTACTTGTTAAACAGGTACGTATTCCTGTACTTGTAAACGGTTCCAAAGATGGAATTATGTATGAAGCTTGTGCAGGTATAGTCGATAAAGATCTACCTTTATCTTATGTAGTTAAAGAAGAAATTTTAGAAGAATTGGGGTATGATGTTGATGTTTCTAATATTGATTATATCAGAAGTCTACGACACTCAGTAGGTACTAATGGTTCAACTGGATACTTATTCTATGCTACTACAACAGAAAGTGAGAAAGTATCAGAGGGTGGAGGTATTCATGATGAGGATATTGAAGTTGTTAGAATTCCGCTTTCTGAAGTGGATGAATTCATATCTAATGTAGAAACTGATGCAGTTACTATGTTTTTGTTGAGTTATGTACAGAAATCTTTCGGAGAGTAAGGATATAAAATGGGTTTTATTTTTAAATTATGTATATTAATGCTATTAATCGGTTTTTCTGTTGGGGTTGTTTCAGTAGTTGGAGGGTATCTAGATGTACCTATTAAAATCTACAATGAGTACACAAACCCAAATGTAGATTCAAACTCAACACAAGTGAAACAAGAGAATACACCTCCTGAGAGTACAAAAACTATCAAATCAAAATCAACAAAATTGATAATTAATTATAATTATGTTCATAACAATGACAGCTTTACCAAACAAGAAGTAGAGGATGCTTTTAAGGAAGTTGAAAATGCTTGGGGTGAATGTGGTGTTAAGTTAAAATATACAAATAATAGCATGGACCTTACTAATAACAGTAAATATTATAATAAAAAATCTCTATACTCTAACTCAGATGACGTTAATGTCAATGTTGCAAGTACACTATATTGGGTTGAGGATAGTAAAATATTTGGACAAGCTGATACACAATCAGCTTCGATGAATAATCAAAAACCTTATATAACAGAATTTTTTATGAAGTTGAGCACTTCAATAGATTCTAAAGAACGATTGAAATCTACAATAATTCATGAGTTTGGTCATGTTATTGGTTTAAATCATTCATCAGATAAACAATCAGTAATGTATTATGAAGGTGGAGATCATCTCAAACAAAACAGTGTTCCAAATAATTATGATATTTTAGCATGTAAGGAAGCTCTTACTCAGATTGACTTAGTAGAGTCTAACAAAATGTTGCTTGCTCACAAATTAAAATAAGGAATGTTATGAAAGTATGTATAGTAACTAATCCAGAACTTGGATGGGATTGTGTAATAGGTTGTGCAGAAGATGAAGAAACTGCTCGAGAAATTTGGGGTGATGAATGTCAGTATTTTATGAAAAATGTAGAGGAATCTATTCCCAAAAGGTACAGAAATGCAGAGATATACACTCACTTCTGTAAGTTAGATGATACAATGACTGATCTGACTGTTCGTTATGCTGATGAGAAGCAAAAATTTAAGAAACTATCTCTGGAGGATTGTATAAAGATAATTCATTGTTTGGATGAAATAGATAATTATGGTTGTAAAGTTTTCATCTCATACATTGATGATGGTGAAAGATTTTATTATGTAACTTATAGTGAAGTGTTATCTGATAATAAAAAGATTGAAATATCCACAACTGTTTGTAATATATTAAACAGATATGGATTTGATTTTCTTCCATATTATTAAGACATCTTTAAGGGTCTTTTGGATACGATTCGGGATAAAGGAATTATTCCAAATGAAGGAAAGTGATGGCAAAGAATTTTATATTAACAGAATCATACACAAAAGTTGAGAACCTGAATAAAATGGATTCCACTAACGGTGCTACTTTAGCAGATAGAGTTATTAAACTGTCTGAAGAGTGTGGAGAGGTTTCACAAGCATATTTAAAATCTTGTGTATTAGGAAGTAAAAGTGCAGAACATTCAAGCATTCTCGAAGAATGTTGTGATGTTATTAATGTAGCATTAGATATTATTGCTGAACTCAAAACTACTGATGAAGAAGCAAAAGAGATGTTTGAGAGAAAGTTAAACAAATGGGAAAGTAAAGCATCAACAATCAAGGAGTATGTATGAATATGCTTAGGGATAAGAGAACTTTAAGAACTCTTAAACGAATGAATCAAGGTCATGGGTTGTATTCTGCCCTAATAACACTTCCTGATGGTGGTTCATACAAGCTACTAATTAAGTTTAACAAAGGTGAGAGTATAACTCTTAAAGTTTATAAAGATAGTAATACTCTTGGTAAACGGAAAGCAAATATTATGAATAAAATGTTAAACAAAGTGTTTAACTAATACAGGAGAGAGTAATGATTAATACAACAATAGGAATATATCCTAATGATTATGTTATTAATGGTGTTCGTGATGAAGATTTAGAAGCTCACATAGAGTATAATAAAACTATGAGACCAGCTCGTGCCTTAATTGTTAATGGCAAGACTGAATATAATGGGTCTTTTACTGATGAGCAAATGAAGGCTTTGGAAGATAAATACAGAGATGTTAAAGCTACTAAATTTAGCACTCAATATCACTAATATATTAAACAGGAGAGAATTATGAGGAAGATGTTAATCTTTGTCGACACAGTAAGTAATCATAACAAATTCTACTCCATTCAATTAGAGGGTGATAGTGTTCTGGTGGAATACGGTAGAGTAGGGACGTCCTCTCAAAAGAAAATATATTCTGGTGGACAGAAAATATTTGATAAAAAGATTGCTGAAAAAAGAAAAAGGGTTATGTTGAATCTCACGTTAACTTAGAGGCAACAGAAGTATCCGTGAATAGTTCTAGTAAGGGCAATCTTATGGATATCGCAATGGCTCAAATTAAATCTGATGATGCTGGTAAGGAGCTAATTAAAAAACTTGTAGCACAAAATATTCATAATATTACAAGTAACTCTAAAATTACTTATGATATTAAAACCGGTTATTTTAAAACTGATCTTGGGATTATTACTCAAGAGGGTGTTGATAAAGCATTAGATTTACTTAATCAAATCGAGAAGATGATCGAGGTAACTAAATTCAGTATATTCACGGATGATGGTAATAGTAATAGGAAGAAGTTTATTAAATTCAATGAAGAGTACTTTACTATCATCCCTACAAAGATCAAAAATTTACGTGAGTTTGATAACTTATTAACAACATTAGAGAAAATAAATGCTCAGAAAGATATTTGTAATGCTCTTTTAGATTCAATTAAGATTATTGAAGCAGAAAAATCTAAAATTGGTAGTATGGATAAACCTACAGTAGTACAAGAGACTATTTTCAACACATCTGTTACAAAATTGAATGATGATAAAGAGTTTAATCGTTTAGTTGAATATTTTGAAAAATCTAAAAACAAAAATCATGGACTTGGGAGTTATAAAGTTCATAATATTTACCATGTATCTATTGGTAAAGAAAGTGAAGAGTATCGTAAAGATTTATCGAATCAAATGGAATTATTTCATGGAACTAAAGTTGCTAATCTCTTGAGTATTCTTAAGAGTGGTTTACTTATGCCGAAATATTCACCAGGACAATCGACAGGATATATGTTTGGTCAAGGATTATATTTTGCTTCTCAGAGTACTAAAAATCTCAATTATTGTGATGGTATGTACTGGAACAATGCATCAAAACAGGATAAGATATATATGTTTGTTGCTGATGTTGCTATGGGGAATTATCAAATACCAAATAGCTCTCGGTCTAAAATGCCAGACTCCGGATATGATTCATACTGGGCTCAACCAGGAAAGAGTGGGATAATGAATGATGAGATGATTGTTTTTAATAATAATCAGATTAAGCTAAAATATATTTTAGAGATTGGAGTATAACTCCTTTAAGGAACCCTTAAGGAGTTTTGTGGTATGTTACATTATTAAGAATCAAAAGGATACAAAATATTTGAGCAAGTAGTACAAATAAGTAAAAAAGAATTAGTAGCAATGTTGGATAGTCAGATGTTCATGTTAATTGGTGAAGTAGTTAAAAAAGCACAAGGTCGTTCACAAACACAACCATCATTTGATGAGGCTATAGCTATATTGAAGCCACGTTTCTTAAACTACTATATCGGACGTGCCACTATGTTATTAAAGATGGTTGAATTACATGGGGTATATGTTAATAAGAGTACACACGAGTCTATGAAGGTTCTGTGTCGTAAATTTAAGAAATAATATATTAAGTGTTGTAAAAGAGTATATTAGATAACTTCAGGAGTCTTTAAGGACTTCTATGATATCATCACAATGCAAAAAAAGGATAAATATTCCTGAAAATATAGCCGATATGGCTATTAAATTTAACCGAAGAAGGTAACAAAATGAAAACAAATAGAGTTATGCTAGCTGATAGCTACAAGTATTCACACACTGGTTTGTACCCAAGAGGTACTACATACATGTTCGATTATATGGAAGCAAGAGGTGGAGAATATCCAACTACTGTATTTTTTGGTCTTCAATATATTTTGAAGGAGTATTTTACTACTCCTATTACAAAAGAAGAAGTGGAAGAAGCTAGAGTTATGATCGAGGCTCATGGTGAGCCTTTCGATTATAATGGTTGGATGTATATTGTTGAGAAATATAAAGGTTTCTTGCCTATCAAAATTAGAGCTGTTGAGGAAGGTACAGTAGTACCTGTTTCTAATATTCTAATGTCTGTAGAGAGTACAGATTCTAAGGTATTTTGGGTTGCTTCTTGGTTTGAAACATTTGCAATGAAAGTTTGGTATCCAATTACTGTTGCTACTAAAAGTTTTTATATAAAACAAATGCTAAAAAACTTTTCAGACAATACAGGTAGTGGATTTGTTGATTTTTCTTACCATAACTTTGGTGATAGAGGTTCAAATTCAGTAGAATCTGCTAGTATTGGTGGTATGGCGCACTTGACACAATTTCAAGGTACTGATAGTTTGCATTCATTGAAGGTTGTAAAAGACTACTACAACTCAATGAATGTTGGTTTTAGTATTCCTGCAACTGAACATAGTACAGTTACCTCTTGGGGACAGGAAAATGAAAAAGCAATGATTATGAACTATATTGAGAAGTTTAAAAACTCTCAAATAATTGCTTGTGTGATGGATAGCTATAATGTTTTCGAAGCTGTTGATTTTGTAACAAGTGGTGAATTTAAAAGCAAGATTGAGAGTCCTGAGTATCCAATTTTCGTTATCCGTCCTGATAGTGGTAATCCAGTAGAGATTATTGGTGCTATTATTAATAAAATGGAAGACAATTCTGTACAATTCACTGTTAATGAGCAAGGTTTTAAAGTATGGAATAAGTATCGTATCATTTGGGGTGATGGTACTACTCCAGTCACTATGAGAGAAATTCTTGAGTATGTTACTGATCGAGATTACAGTTCTGACTGTATTGCATTTGGTAGTGGTGGTGATATAATGCAAAATGTTAATCGCGATACTTGTAAATTTGCTATTAAATGTTCCTCTATTACAGTAAATGGAGACCCTCGTGATGTGTTTAAGGACCCAATTACTGATCATGGAAAGCGAAGCAAGAAAGGTATTTTGACTCTTTACAAAAATAAGGATGGATTCTTTACTGATGTTCGTAACAAAACATGGGAAGATGATATTTGATA
>SCLJ03000173.1_pt1 | contig 27342 bp, 37 predicted proteins | sample 7267891 | NCBI WGS metagenome assembly SCLJ03 (sample SAMN10721082, study PRJNA514188) | viral metagenome | isolation source: depth-stratified mine tailings core B | place: China: Fankou Pb/Zn Mine tailings
ATATGATCCAAGAGAAATAAGGTAGTTAGTTCCATTCAATGAGTTTTCAAAGACCAAGCATTCAAAAAAATGCTAATTGATTGTTTTGCCTAAATTTACCCTCTTGACAAACTATACCGAAGACTTAAATTAAATGAACATTCGACTTTTAAAGTTATTTAAGTATACAATACCATTCTTGAAAAGACAAGAGCGATTCCAGTTATAGACATAAATCCAAGAAGAGGAAATATTATACCTGTGCAAAGAGATAATCTTACCCTGTGGATAATGAAGAATCTGCGTATCAGGTATGTGTCTCTTTATAAAAAGCGTTGGAAGGTAGAAAGAGTTAATTCGAATCTGAAATCGATATTCTTTTTTTCGTTTGAATACATCTACTACGTTCCACACAGGCATTATGAACAGGCAGTAGGGCTAAAATTGCTGGCTCACAATCTTGTGACTTTTGCAAACATTTCGGTCTGGTTGCCAAAGAACAGAAAACTCAAGAGTGTAACATTATGACCTTAAATTGTTGGACACCCTAATAATTCATTTAGATCACTTCCTTTAAACAATTCTAATGGCATAAATCGCACCGATCTGATCCATAGTAAATGTGTCTAATAATTTGTAGTTTTTATCCAAATGATATATTTTACTGTATAACAATTGACGTTCTTCACGTGGCGCTATTAGTGAGGCCCCTATGTAAATATCTCCTTCAGGTGTTATAGTTACTCCTCTTATGAAAGTCTCTTTATCGGACAAATCTAAATTAAATCCTTTAGTACCAATTATTTTTTGCTCAGCAGAAGAGCATACCAGCAATTCATCACCTTTTTCCCATATATTATGAGATTGCTTACCAATTTGTATTGAACTTAGATGATTAAAGCTCAAATCAAAAGTATGTAACTCACTGTGGGCATATTGTAAATTGTTTGCCATCAGATATATGTAATTTTCATCAATCATAATGGAATTAAAATGGTGATGATCATATTTTCTTATATCTTCAATATTTGGTATTGGTTCTGGAATGCCTAACGGATACCATTCTTGCCATTTGTCAGTTTCAAAATCATAAATGACAATTTTATCGTCATAAGCACATGTAATCCAGAGTTTATTGTTATGAATCATAATTTCATGTACATCCTGTAATTTATACGGTGATTGCAATGTTTTAATAAGATTGAATTTTAAATCAAATACTTTGATATTGTAATCTATGATTGATTGAAATTCTCTAACGGCAATGAACAATTGATTGTTAAAAATCTCAATGCCATGTGCAAATTCATTCAATGGATGATATATTACTTGATCATTTTCAACAATTGCTATTTGATTACCGACAGTTATAAACAATTTCATAATTATCTCCTTCATTATGGTGTATAAGTGGCATAATAAACATTACCGCCTGAGGAGTAAGCATCATCTCCTCCGCTTTCATATAGAGTAGTACCTGAAAACAGTAAAGGACACGCTGATCCTACATAGGCAGTTGGACTTCCAGAGCCACCAGTAAAGATATTACTTGTATTAGATGAAGAAGTGCCCACCGAGAAACCATATTTACCATCACGTGAAGCTGTTAAAATAAAAACAATCTGATTAGTTGCTACGGTAAGCAATAACGTAGTACCCTCATAACCAGCACCCGCACTTGAATAAGCACTTGACCCCAAATTGTATATTTTCTGTGCGAGGGAGAAAGCATTTGTATAATTGGCAGTAAGAGCAGCACCATTATTATAAGATAATAAAACAAGAAGAGGATTGACACCGAGTGCGGTTGAAGAACCATTGCCAGTAGTTATTGCAGTAGAACCACTAATGATGTTAGATATCAAAGTCTCTATAACAGATATTGTTGCTGAAGCACTCTGCAATGTCTGCGCTACCGTTAATGTCGTCATAGCATTCATAGCACTATATGAGACTATTATTGCACTCATGGCCGTAGAAGATGCTGCAATTGTGCTCAGAGCCTCAGACGAACCTAAAATTGCACTCATGGCCGTAGAGTTACCTACTATATCAGATATTGTATTGAGCCCAGCAAGTGTAGGATTTCCAAGTCCTGTATAAGTATTAAACCCAAGGCCTACATAATAAGAAGAACCCCACCATATATTTGCATATGCGGAAGATGGCAGAATAGCTGACATATAGGTTGAAGAATTTCCTACTGTTTGCATAGCCATAGGCGATGCTGCAATTACATTCATTCCCATAGAAGTCGCTAAAAATGCGTTCATGGCGGTAGAAGATGCTACAACTGCTGTCATAGCCACAGACGAAGCACCAAAATTAGTAGTTGCAGTACTATTTTCCGCAAATTCAGTCATAAGATCAGAATTTGACGCTATATCATTGAAAATAGATGTCCACTTTGTGCCACTTGCAGAAGTAAAAGCCGACCCTTGATAATATACGAGATATCTGTACGCATCATAAAGGTATTGTCCGATATATTGCCATGCATTGTTTAAATATACGTACATTGAACCAGTTCCTGCTACTCCAGCAGTGTTAAACGAGGATGCGGTCGTAGGTAAGTCAGAGGTGCTTGAGTATACACCTAAAAAATTTGGGTCTTCAATTGTGCATGGCAAGAAAAGCGGCGCTGTGTAATAAAAGGTGAGATCAGCTGGATCATTCATATTAGGCATCATTTACCACCTCTTTTTGGCATATTAGGTCTATGAGGCATCTGAATGATATTCTCTTGCAATTCTCTGTTTCGTCTCATTTGTTCCTGAAATTGAATTAAGGCTTCCATGTTTGCCTGATGTTTTTTCATATTTGTTTGATCATTTTGAGCCACCGCTAACTGATAATTGTTTTTCACATTTTCAATAACTTTGTTTAAAATCAAAGATTGATTTATCATGAAGCATACACCTCCAGTATTTGCGTATATGCAGAATAACTTGCATTTGATGTTTGTATAGAAAGATTAAACGTGTGAATTCCAGCGGTAGATGGTACGGCTAAATTGGCAATAGTTAAAACAGTTTCGGTTGTAGAAGAGGTCGTTGCCGTTGAATTAGTACCTCCATCTATATTTACGGATACTGTTGTAGTTGCACCAGATGAATCATTCCAAGCAGAAACATAGACGTTTAACGATGAAACAGGATTATCGGTAGATTGAACGAACCTGAACGTTTTTTCAAGAGTAGCAGTAGTTGATGTAGTAGAATACTGTGCATCATCAAGATGAAGAATAGTTGCTGTTGCTGATGTTGCGTTGATAGTGGTAGAGATAGTAACAGTTTGCCCGTTACCCTGCAAAGTTGCGGATCCAGATACATCGCCGCTCAAAGTTAATGTAATGGCACTCGCTAATTCGGTTGCCGTAGATGCGTTTCCGTTTAATGCACCATTAAATGTGTTTGCAGTTAAATTTCCAGACGAATCTCTTTGTGCTATCGTGTTTGCCGTTGCAGTAGTTTCGGCACTCATGTTGGATAATTGGGATGCATTTGAGGCTGTACCGCTTAAATTAGCTGTTATCGTGCCTGCACTGAAATTGCCGTTAGAATCTCTTTGAACAATTGTAGATGCTGTATTTCCATTTGTCGCCGTCATGCCTTGAAGTTCCGATGCGTTTGTTGCCGTAGATGCATTTCCGCTCAGAGTGGCTGTTATCGTTCCAGCACTGAAATTGCCATTGGCATCTCTTTGAACAATTGTAGAGGCTGTATTTGCATTTGTTGCACTCATACCCTGCAATTGGTTGGAGTTCGATGCCGTCGTTGCTGTAGAGGCATTTCCACTCAGAGTGGCTGTTATTGTACCAGCACTGAAATTCCCATTCGAATCTCTCTGAACAATTGTATTTGCAGTATTGGCGTTCGTTGCACTCATGTTGGATAATTGGGATGCGTTAGAAGCCGTCCCTGATAAGTTTGCGGTTATTGTACCTGCACTGAAATTGCCAGATGAGTCTCTTTGAACTAAAGTGTTTGGAGTGTTAGCCGATGTTGCGTCCTGATCCACTATGTTATCTACATACTCACTTTTATCATTGAGATTAAGCATAACGCTCACCTATCAACCGAGCACTTGAAGCATCTGCGTATAGGCTGTATAACTCGCATTCGACGTAGATAATTGTACGGTAACAGTATGAATTGTGGTATTTCCAGATGGCACCGATACCGTAAGAGGGCCAAGAATTGTTTCTGTTGTGGAGGATGTTGTGGCTGTTACGGCCGTTCCACCATCTAAAGAAATTCCCACCGTAGTTGTACCGGAAGATGACGAATTCCATGCACTCACATATACCGTGAGAGTTTGAACCGCTCCTCCTAAATTTATCATTCGAAACTGTTTCATGGCAGTTGCCGTTGTTGCCGTTGTACTTACCTGCGTGTCGTCCGATTCAAGAAGATAACTTCCGGGCACATTTTGAGCAGAGGTTATCAATCCGGCAGAGTTTACTGTTACCTGATTGTATGTTCCGGCGGTAACTCCTGAGTTTGCCATCGTCAATGTGAGCGTTTCAGATTCACCGTCAGTAAATGAAACGGAACCTGTTACGGCTCCCGCAGCGGTAATGGTGGTTGTTGGAGTAGAAGCAGACGTTACAAGTCCTGCGGCGTTGACTGTTACCTGAGTATACGTGCCTGCCGTAACTCCAGAATCTGCCATCGTGGTTGCAATAGAAACGCTGCTATTTCCGTTTGTACTTGCCGAACCGACCACCGCTCCTGTAAGTGCTATTGTTATAGTGTTTGACAATTCAGAAGCGTAGGCTGCTGTGCCGTTCAGGCTTGCAGTTATCGTCCCTGCCGCAAAATTCCCGTTTGAGTCCCTCTCTACAATTGTGTTTGGCGTATTTGTCGTATCTGCAGGAGTTGCCGAAGTTGCAATGGAAACATTTGCAGATCCATCTACACTTGCGGAACCTGTTACAGGCCCTGTAAGAGTTATCGTGATAGGAGATGCCCATTTGGAAGCAGTCGCTGCGTTTCCGGATAAAGTAGCCGTTATAGTGCCTGCTGAAAAATTGCCTGATGAATCTCTCTGAACAATAGTTGAGGCTGTATTAGCGTTTGTTGCGCTCATGTTGGACAGTTGAGACGCATTAGAGGCCGTGCCGCTCAAATTTGCCGTTATCGTACCCGCAGAGAAATTTCCGTTTGAATCTCTTTGAACAATTGTATTCGGTGTGTTATTTGATGTGGTATCTTCATCTACTATTGTATCGATGTATTCATTTTTATCATTCAGATTAAGCATGGTTTATCATACCTTTCCTATTATTTGGAAAAATTGCGAATATGCCGTTGTTCCCGTCGTGTTGGTCTCGAGCAAGACAGATATGCTTTGAGGGGTAAGGGATTGTACGATAGGAATATCTGAAAAGGTGAAAAATGTTTCAGATGTCGCAGATGTTGTTTGAGTATAGGTTTGCGAATTGTATGTGATCTGGATTGTTGTCTGGGCAGAACTGCTTGAATTCCACGCCGAAATTTGTATATCCATCGTACTTAAAGTTTCCGCATTGTTGATACGCACTTTTTTTACCGTTGTCAAACTCGTGGAAGTAGTGGTAACCTGAGTATCATCTAAAGTTAGAATGACCGGTATTGTAGTTGCAGATGTTGTTAGGGTTACATTTGCAGAGCCATCCATGCTTGCGGATCCGCTAACTGCGCCTGTAAGGCTTAATGTCATAGGGGATGCCCACTTAGATGATGTGCCGGCATTGCCGTTTAGATTTGCTGAAATGACGTTAGATGTGAAATTGCCGGATGAATCACGCATAACGATAGTTCCTGGCGTGTTGCCCGTTGAAGAATAGATATTCCATGTATTGTTGGTATATATGTAAAAGCCGTATCCCGTCACATATGCGACATCCCCATCGCTGACACCGGTCGTTGGCAAATCTGCGGCAGTTGCGAATTCGCCTATCATAGAACTTGCGTTAACGTTTACACTTCCTCCGCCGTTGGGATATTCTATCGGCATTTTATTTCCTCCTTTTCTTGGTAGGGGCTTTCTTTGTTTTTCTCCGTGTAGATCTTTTTACTATTGAAAGTTTTTCTGATTCATGGTACAAACTCAATAATTTATGCGCTTTTTCATTGATGTCCGGATCATTCCACATGGAAGGGGCCGAATAATGTGCAGATGCGCTAAGGGCGTGAACGTAGATTGGCCCGTTATTTTCCTTCCTTATTGGATATTTTCTTTCTTTAGGATCTAAAAAGCATGAAGAATTAAGGTGTTGTGCTTCATATGCGGTTGGTTTCTTCCACGGTGCTGTTGTGAATTCTATTGTCTTAGCCATTTCAATCATCTCACGGTGATGCTCGTTCTTCTGGCACGTGGTTTTCTTGCTTTATGAGGCTTGACATATATTCTTTTGGCTTTCAGATGAATTACTTTGATCTCGCCGTGTGGCCCTTTTCTTTTGATTGTTCTTGCCTTTCTCACATACCAGTGTCCTTTTACATTTTCATATTTTCTTTCAGCCATTTAAATCATCTCCTTTATTCCTTTCAAAGTGATTTGAATCATTTCTTTTTGCCTTGTTTTTCATTTATTGGATATTTTTCGGCTAAATATCTATTGATGAAGAACCACACGACCGCAGTTATTGCACCTCCTACCACGATGCTTGTAATGGCACTGAGTGAAATAGTCTGCTCAATTGCTTTTCCTGCACTGCTGACCTGTCCTTCCAGCAGATTTAATATATCTGCATTGTTTTGTGAAGTCGTTTTACTGGGTGTACTGTTTGTCGATGAAGCATATCTTGAAGTCATGATTTCATCTCCTTGTGTCTTGCGAGAAACCAAAGAGCCAAGAACAAGAGACCGCCTGCTCCAATCATCAAAGATAAAGAAGATTTTATTGACTTTTTAGATGTTGTATTTGACGTTGTAATTGGAACTGCTTTTAATATCACATTCACAAAAATGTTGTTTGATACTCCATTCTGATCGGTTGACAAAGTTAATGGCACTTGATTATCAGTAGAAGTTGTGTAACCCGTACCGTTGTTATATTGTATTTGTTGTATTTGCCAGCCTGCCGTTTGAGGCGATATTTGTAGAATTGCATTGATGGGAGGATTGAGTAAGTGAAGCGTATTATTACTCCCGTTTGAAACTGTAAAGGTTTTTGATGGTACTTGGTTATTCGCATCAATTTCTTTAACGGCAAGAGCAACGTTTTGTACAGCATTCATATTAGTATCTACAATTGTAAACATAGCACTGCCATAATAAGTTATCGCCATCATTTATCACTCCTTTTCTTTTTCAAAAAACGCCTTTGCCGTGTCGTATCCGCTTGTGATATCTTCAGAGTAGTGTGAGAAGTCAAGCATATTAGAAGCGTAAGAAGCATATGGACAGTATTTGACATTCAAAGGCACATTTCGTTGAGTATTTACGTTGAGCCTGTATATTGCACCGTTTAAAAGTGTAGAAAGATAAGATGGCAAATTCTGTGTAGGCTGAGCGTTGTAATACTCGTTGCCGAGGGCACTTCCGAACGCATAAACCGTATCAAAACCCTCTGCAAGATTGACAGGAAAGTTATTCATTATGCCACCATCCACACAGATATATTTTGAAACCTTAAGGGGTTCGAATACCAAAGGAATGGAAGCGGATGCTGCGATTGATTCAAGAATTGAAATATGCTCTAACTGTCTCAAAGCATTCGTGAAATAAACAGGCTTGAATGTTTTCAGATCGGTAGAGACGGTAATCAATGAACGGCTTGTTTTTTGTGGATCTCCCCCGAAGTACGGACCTAAGATCATCTCAAGATTTGCCCAGCCTAATGTATATGGAAAAGATATCATCGACCATGCAAGCGACCATCCGGAAAGAAGCCGCGATACCTGCGAGTTAAAATCAGCAAACATGTCCAGAATAGCATCATCTGAAAGTTGTAACGCAAGCGATCCAGCAGAGATAGCACCGAAAGAAGTTCCAATAGCCAGATCGGTGGAATCCTCGAAAAGATTTTTTTCAAGAATGTATTTGACAATGCCCAACTCACAACCTGCATACGCACCGCCTCCAGAAAACACAAACGCTTTCATTTTTTGCCTCCTTTCAAATTAGAACGAGAATTTTGATTCAAGCAGATCAGGCTGTGTTTTGGCATAACTATAATAGTTTTTGTCATTAAAACCTCCGACTATGATGTGATCTATAAGTTTTATATTGAAAAAGTTACAAACGTTGGCTATTTTTTCAGTTGCATTGTCATCTTCTGGCGATGGAGATGTATCTCCGCTTGGGTGATTGTGCACTACAACCAATGCTTTTACATTTGATAAGAATGGTATTTTCATTATTTCATGCAAAGAAAAGTCTGCTTGGGCTACCTCTCCTATCGCAACTTCATTTACTATTATTTCGTGAGATTTTGTCTCCCAAAAAGATGCCACTATCTCTCGATCAAGATGCGTTATGTCGAAGGTATAATCTGCAATGCTTATAACATCTTCTTTAGAACTGAGATTGAAAGAATCCGATTTGAAATCTATTTTGGATGTATCCATCACCAAAGAAACCTTTTTCTCATTTTGAACAAGTACATAGCCCATTTATATTCCGCCTTCTGCCTTAACCAGACTTGTGAATTCTGTGTTATCAACGCTAATATAATCAACGATAGGAATTTTTAAAGACTTCATGAGGATATTCATGCTTTTGATGGTATCTTTTTTGTCTTTTTCATTCGCAAAATTAGTGTGCTCAGTAACTTTGATGATTATTACCCCTACCGAATTTGAAGTTATAAGATCTGGGACAGTGTCCTTAATTGCACCCATTAAGTCAGACGTTAAAACCTCTTTTGTAAAAACAGGAATTAAATGGCTATTGACGCCTATAACAACCACGAAAAATTTAGGTGAAGGATGATCTTTCAAGTATTGCAATGCGATATCCACATTGCGTTGAGTTATGAATTCATGGACTTTCTCCGCTGAATTCAATGGCTCTCCCATAGTACCATTCAATGTTTCTTTCACCGTTGCAAGCGTGAATTTCATGATCTCAGATCTTTCCGAATTGAATCATAACGTTGACGAGTTCTATCGTCATAGCGACGAGAGCAGGTATGATAATTGAGAATGTCCATTGCCGTCTTTTGCTGTTTTGCGTTTGATCCTGAATGTGATTGTGGAATCTGTCCTCTAAAAGATCCAGCCTGTTGTTGATGGCAATTAAAAGTCTTTGATTTTCCAGCGTGCTTTCTTTGAGTTCAATGATTGCTTTATCCGTGTGCGTTATAAAATCAGTAAGAGAAGTTTCGAGTTTCGTTAATCGGTCCCGAGATGCCTGCTTTTCATCCTCATCATGCAATCTTTGCAATTTATCTTCAAATTCTGCCATGATACTATCATCTCCGATTATTTTAGTTTGCCATTATAGCAACTAATGCTATTGCAATTAGCACTCCAAAAATCACATATTCGTTTGTTGAAGTCTTTGATGGTTTTGGATTCACGGAAGAGGTGGAAGAATTACCATAGGATTCAATTTGAAATTCTTTATCTGCCAGTTGCTGATACGGTTGCCATGTCGACTGCTGGATATGATTTATGCTTTGAGTAGGGACGTCTGTGGTATTGACTATCTTTTGAGTGATCAGATCATCAACATGCGCTGACATAACAGGAGTGAGAAAAAGTGATTGATCATAATCGCCAGCAAAAAAGTTATTTTCAACGATTGTTATTGAAAAATTTGACCACCCGTTTAAAACCGTCTTGGTAGAAGTTGAGAGTACGGTATTCGGATATTGAGTTGCCCATAACCATGCAACCAATTGGAGAGGATTAGACCCTATATATTCGTTGTAATAATCACTCACATGCCACGTTTGGCCATCTGCCGTCCAAAGATCTGTTACGTGTCCTCCCTGATTGGGATTATCCGGTGTGAAAAATACATTGTAAACATTTGTCGCCTTTAATAAAGTTTGCACTGCTGAATACAGACGTGCATACGCAGAGCATTCACCGGAAAATGTCGTTATCGTATATGTGGCTGCCTGCAACACATTAGTTTCGGTTGTGAAAGCGTTATCCGTTAGAATCAAAGGCGTGTTTCCACTGTTTTGAATAGCCGCTATATCACGAAAATCGGCTATGTAAGAGACAAATGTGGAAAATTCCCATACATCGGAAGGAGTATCTATTCCCATTTTTTCATTGTCCAAAAACTCAAGAAACTGTTGTACTCCTGTGAGTTCTTCGACAGATGAAATATGTGAAGATCCTCCGATGATTTCCGGTATGAGTAATTTTTTCCCAAATTTTTTCACATTTTCTAAGGCAGAATAAGCATATCCAGAAACAGATGGCAATCCAACCTGCTCGATTACGTTCATTGGTTACCACCCGTCAGAATTTGCATAGTCTGTGCCACCGTCAGCGATTGCTGGAGATTTATCAAAATAGTAACTGTGCCGGAGGCGGGTGTGGTAGGAATATAAGTGAGAGAATATCCCATGAGTTTTATCACGCCACCGACTGGAATAAAAGTGGAAGGAATAGGCTGCTGGAGTGTTGGCACCATATCGGATGGGTTTATAAGGGCAGTCGTCGCAAGACTGTATGCAATGCCGGAAGGCTGGGATAACACCTGAAATGACTGAATGAGAGGTTCCGGAAAGTATTGCTGGTTTTGATCGGTGTATGTCTGAGTGTTGGCCGTAGAGCCATCTATTTCCCACAGATAGTATCTTGATGTCGAGCCGGAACCCATAAGTGTCAGTAGCCTTGAAAGTTCAAGCGCATTCGCAAGAGAAATATAAGGTGCCATTGTACTCAGCTGTAATTTGGGATCTTTTATGATTAAAAAGCTTAAAGTCGCGTCTGCCGTGCCGTTTAATTGACCGTAATTCGTGATATAGAGCGTGCTAAATGGTTCCTCCATGATGATGCTGTTCAATTCAACGATTGGAATCGGCGGAGCGCTTAAAGAATCGAACTGTATCGTGGTACTGTCGTCATAGCACTGCAAAAGAGCAATCCCGTATCCTTTTTCAACGATAGGAGGATAAGCCATTGGACCAGATTGCAATTGAAGTTGTATCAATTTAATAGGAGTCGACATTATATCACCTCTTTGAAATTGGCTATCTCATCGGTATTCATGCGCCACCATGAATAGAGGGGGGATTAGCCCCCTTTCGACTTCATTCCTTTTTGTCAGATGAGTCGCCCTTCGAAAGAAAATACTTATTTGCAACTTTGGCCACAAATGCTACGCCAAGAACCAGCACGGATATGTCAAGCCCTATTTGGTAAGAACCAACATAAGGCGTTAATGAAGAATACTCAAAAGACATGAGATACACGCCAGCCATGACAGCATATGGAACTGCTATGAATTCAATTGCGAGAAATGCCCCGAAAAGTGCTGGATATCTGAAATTCGTTGTTGCTTTGCTTTCAAACACCCATACGAATAACAAAACTACTGCAATTAGAAACGTGAAGAAATCGAACATACTAAAACCTCCTTATCTTCTTTTTCTTGCTTTTTTTGCTTTTCTCGCTTTTTTGCCATTTTTAGAATCAGTTTTGTGATCACGCTTGTAGTCTGCACCTGCTTTTTTCAAAGCAGTTTTCCATGAAGTGCCTTCTTTTTTCATTATCTTTTTTGCTTCTGAAGTCATCTTTTTCATACGCTTTGCGGCCACTTTTTTGGCTTTAGCGATTGTACGTGCTTTCTTTTCTTTTGCCATTATCATCATCTCCTATCAATTTTGAATTGGTATCCAGTTCCAGCCGAGTTTATTCTTCATGTGCACCACGGAATCAACAATCTCATCGACGGCCCATGAAACTATGAACTCAAACGGTGCTACTTCTGGATATTGTCGGAGAATATACTTTACAGTCGCGTTTTCAACGATAGACTTTTTTGCTTTACCTGCCCCTTTGATTGCCACTGCTTTTTCAACGGATTCAACGTATTGCGTGATCTGGGTGAGGACATCTGCTATGACTCCACCCCCCGGAAGAAATGACGTGAGAATCTTCACAGGCCACAAATTGAGCACATCTGCCACTATATTTGGCTGTAAGGATGTGGGAGTGGTTACACTTTTTACATCTGCCATGTTAAAACCTCCTTTTTTGAAAAATCTTTTATAAACATATTCAAAAAATGACATCAATGTTTTTTATGCGTCAAGAACAACACGACTGCTATACCTACCAATGCAACGCCACCAATTAAAAGGTATTCAGTCATTTTACTGCCCGATGACGGAGTAGGCGTTGTGTATTGTTGTGCAGATTGAGTTGTAGCCCCTCCGCCTGTATTTGCTCCGGTCGAAGCCATTCCATAACTTGTGGATGTTGAAGGTGTTGCATAAGTTACTGGAGATGTACTGGAAGAGCCCGAAGAATTTGATGAATTTGAAGAAACAGTGGGCGTTACAACCACCGTTGGCGTGTTGTTAGAATTGTTAGAATTATTTCCATTGGCCACTCCGTACACCTGGCTGGGATTATTTGCCGATTGTGTGGATTGTGCGATGGAAAGGATCTGAGAATCAAGCGTGCCTACCTGTAAAAAAGCATCGCTGCCATTGCCAAGTATAGAAGGCAACATTGTCATGCTCAGGCCTGATGCCGAAACGATGGAATATCCTGCACTGGCTATTACTCCTGCGTCTGCGCTTACGTTAATTCCTACCAAAGCAGCGGATGGCGAGCAGTAGAATATCTTGGCCGTAACCGTAACTGCGTTGTTGATCTGATGGTAGAGAAAATCAAAGAGATTTGCCGGGGTTGCTATGTCAAGCGATTCTGTGCCGAATGGATTATGATTGTCAAGCACGATATTTTGGGTGTTGGATATAAGCAATGGGCTGGAAGTAAGCAAAGCCACATCTGCATTGCCAGTTGTTATTCCCGTCCAAACTTCTCCCGTAGTCGAAGCCCAGTTAAACGGATTGAGAGCACTAAGTGTTTCCGAGAATATATTCGGCTTTTGCAATGAAAACGTGAATGTTGTTGTTGCCCTATTTCCGCCGCTGTCCTGAATCGTGATTGAATATTTTTGCTGGGTAGGGGAACTGTTGAACAAACTTACAAATGCCTGTGCCTGTGACGGAGAAATGTTAGAATTTGCCATTTATATCACCTCATTTTTTATTATGAAATGCCATTAACGCTAAAATTCCTGCCACTGCAAGACCGCCTACGATCCAAATAGTTAGAGAGCCTGAACTTTTTGAAGTGGCCGATGAAGTGGAGTTTGGATAAGAACTGTTTGTTGCATTCGAACTTGATGTGCTTGATGAAGAAGTCAATGAAGATAGTGGAGTAGACACTAAAGACAGAGAAGTCTGTTCCGAGTTTGATACTCCTCCACCTGTTGATGCTCCGGTTGCTGCCATTCCGTATGTTGACGTTGAAGATTGGCCTTGAACGGTAGTGGAAGAAGAATTAGATGTATTTGAAGGTGCACTGGGTGCACTAATAGCATTGAGTGAGGCAGAAGTGCTGGAGGTTGAATTCAGTGAACCTGTTGCCAAGTACAAAGTCTGTGAGACTGGGCTAATGAGAGTAATCTTATTTACTGCAAGAGCGGTTTGTGAAAAATCAGCCCTAATTTCTACCAAAGAAGCGTTTAAATCTTCATATAATAAAGTAGTATGAATAATAAGGGCATCCTGAACTTGAGATATTCCAGATCCCGACAATGGAATGGTAAGTTGCTCAAGAGAACTTTCACCTGCTTGAAACATGGTCATTGGTTGCACTCCGTCCCACACCTGTACCGAAGAAACTGTATTGACGGTAACGGCGGGATAATCATTTGTAATTGTCAAAGTTGGAGAAAAGTTTACAACGTGGCTTGTACCATTCGAATCAGTGTAAGAATATGTTGTTGTAAGTGTAAGCGTGTTTTTGCTTGCACTGTCGAATAAACTTTCGATTGAAGATAATGCGGTAGATGCTGTTGACATATTCATCTCTTCTTTCTAAAGGCCAGTAAAGCCAAAAGTCCAGTAACGGCAATGCCACCAATAATCCACATTGTTTTATCCGATGAGGTTGGAGATGGGGATGGTTGTGTAGATGTCGTCGAATAAAGGTTTGAAGAAGTTCCGCCGCCACTCGCTCCCGTTGAAGACATTCCGTAATTCGTTGAAGTTTGGGAAGTGGTTGTGGACGCGTTATTCGAATTATTTTGAGTTTGTGTTTGTGATGTATTCTGCTGATTCGAATTGTTTTGATTCTGTGTCTGAGTTTGAGTCTGAGTTACTGGAGTTAAACTGGCATTCACAACGTAATTAACAAATTCTCCTGCACCTGTATTTGGTATCCCTGCGGTTGATACGGCTGTTGCGTTGTAACCATTTGCCGAGAACGAAACAGTACTTGGCTTTGAAGATGTATATGATTCTAAAATCGCATATGTTCCATCTGAAGCAGTTGTGGTGTGCTGATTATTTGATGTTGAAACTGATACACCTGCAATTGGAAGTCCAGTAGAACTATCGGTTACTTTACCGAGAACAGTTATACTTCCAGCACCAATAGGTTGTTCAGGGACTGGAGGATAGTAAGGATATGGTTCAGGATTAACAGGTTGAATGTACACCGGTTCAGATAAAGGTTGAAGCACTATATTGTGAGTTATATGAGTAGTCGTCGGTTGCCCAGATAAAGTAAGGGTTACTCCTTCACCTATGCTATATTTTTTATAGCCGGATGCGTTGACCGTTAAATTAACGCTTGTTAAAGTCGTAGTAAAGCTATAATTCCCATACTGATCGGTTGTGGTAGTTTGAGAGTTTCCGCTCCCTGACATAGGGCTGAGAACAACCGTTGCATTAGGTATTCCTACCCCTGCGGTATTTGTAACCTGCCCTGAGACCGTTATCTGCGGATTTGTTAAATCTTGAATTACTTTTGAGATTACATCTCCGGTCATAGTAACGCTTATCGAGTTTGAATTATATGTTGATTCACCCGCTACCATGTGCCGGCCATCAACGGATATATCTCGTGGCATACTGTATGAAGCCCAAATTTTATATGTTCCCGCAGAATTAAACGGTGAAAGCGTAGCACTTGCGGATGAAGTCCCATAACTGTATCCCGTCGCAGTTACGCCATTGCTTGCGGTGAATGTTATCGGAGAATTTACATAGGAAGGTATATTTGAAAGAGTTACAGTTACCGATGTATCGGTTTGGCTTGCCAATGCTAATGTGCCAGTCCCATTCACAGTTGGAGGAGTATAAGCAGTTGGAGATCCATTCAGATATACAGTGATTGTATTAGATGTTTTAGTAAGAGTGGTTGTTACCGCTACTTGGTGATATCCTGAAGGATGTGAACCGCCGGTGTATACAGGCTGAGTTTCTTCCGTCGTGCCTTGATAAGAATAACTTGCCGTGAAAGAATAGTTTCCTGATGTTGTAAATCCAGATAATGTAGCAGTTGCGCTTCCGCTTGAAACACTCGCAGAAGTACTTATACCGTTATTTGCACGAAAAGTAACCGTTGAAATTGAAGATGGAATGTTGGTTGCTTTCAACGTAATAGATGTATCCGTGTTTGAGACAAATGAAAGCACTGGGGTTGTGTAATTCACGGTGGTTGTAGTAGTGGTGGTGGGTGTTGCAGGAGTTCCATTCAGATAAACGGTAATCGTGTTTGTTGCAGCGGTCAGATTTTCATTTACCGGCTCTGTAACAAATGACATATGGCCTCCGGCATAGACTGGGTGATGTTCTTGGATAGTTGACGTATATGCATATGATGCACTAAAAGTATAATTTCCTGCTGTTGTGAATCCGCTCATTGTAGCAGTTGCAACGCCATTTGAAACCGATCCGGTTACCGTTTGGCCGCCAATTTGGAAGCCTAAAATATCAAAGCCGCCTTGTTTAAATTGAACGCTTGAGACGCCGGATGGTATTCCTGTTACTTGCAACACTACTGAGGTGTCTGTTTTGCTTACAAGACTTAAAGTTGCCATATCATAATCACCTCGATTATGTTTTCCTGACCATTGCAATACCTATAACCGCAATTACTCCCAGTGCAAGTACAAGAGCCAGCGTCATTTCGGAAGCAGTATTACCCATGTTGTCATTGTTATTCGAAGACGATGAAGCATATGTTGAACTTGTGCTTGATTTCGCAGCGTTAATGGCTGCCACGTAGGAGTTATAACCTTTCATTGCAATTTGTTGTACCTGACTCGCAGTTGATGGAGCAATTCCTCCGACTGTTTGAGAGGTTATACCCTGTGTTATGAGATTGCTTATGCCACCTATTGCACCACCGATGATAGCGCCCACAACACCGCCTTTTGAGCCTGCCGTTGCACCGGATATGATTGAGCCTGCTATACTGGCAAGTTGAGGTAATGCGTTTTGGACAGAATTGGCAAGCGTACTTACATCGTACACAATCTGAGACAGAGCGTAGATGCCATTACCTGAGAGTTGAACTGTTCCGCCAGTCGGAGGATCCAGCCATATTGCGATGTATTTTGTACCACTGTTTGTAAATGCGGAATACCAGAGCGTGCCATCGTTAAAACTGATTCCTTCGATGTCATTTGAAGTGAAATTCGAGTTGGCAGTTGAATTCAGTACAAAAGAATGTGCATTTCCATCTATTTGAAGAGGAACACTTCCGCTTGCCCAAGCATAGGCTGAGATGCCGAAAAAGGCAGCGCTTGAATTAGAAATAACGCTTAAGGTGGTAAAGTTTGAATCGACGCCGATGTAAAGGGTATCAGTATTGGATGTTACTATTTCATATTTGATTGGGCCGTCTTGAAGAGTTTGAGTGGATGAAGACATGAGATCATCTCCTTTATCTAACTTTTAAAACCGCCGGCAGAATGTACCGGCGGGTATTTATATTTTTACCTGATTGGGGTTGGTATAATAAATCTTCTTTTGAGGCAAATTAGCAGTCGAGAAAAATAACATTAAGAGGATCGGAAACCCAACAATCGCCAGTGGTATTAGCACACTCGGCGAAGATAAATTCAACTGGGGGTTGCCAGAAGATGTGGAAGAGCCATAGCGTGAAGTTGTTGAAGACGTGCCTGCCAAAATGTTTGAAAGCGTTTGGGGGCTTATGGCAGATTGAACGTACGCATTTGCAATAGATGATGTTGAAAGGTTTGCATTTGCAGGCCCTCCGTGAAGATTGATCGCAGTCTGAAACAATTGCAAAGCATCCGCAAGGGTATTTCCGCTTGAAGTATAGACCTGACTGGCTGCTGTTTGAAATGCCTGCGAAGATGACTGGCCACTATTCACGGCTGATTTGTATGAACTCTGGAGTTTACTTATCTGCGTAGGATTTAAACACAGATCGCTGCCACTGACAGTTGTGCCGTCTTGTGTCAGTATGTTGCCCGGGCATAATCCTCCTGCCATTGCCCTCACCCCTTCAATCCAAGCAGAAGTGCATTCATGTTTTGTTTGACGTTTGGCATTTTAGCAAGCAATTCGGACATAGTTCCCTGCTCGGTCGGAATTGACAAAGTTGCAAGCGTATTCGGCGTAGTGGTTGCCGAGTTCTGTGCCATAGTAACAGCAACAGGTGCGAGAACATACAAATTCAGCGAGTAGTTTTCTGGCAAAATCAATCTTTGCGGGAAATACAACGCCCCGTCGGCAGAAATCTGATCCATGTCATTTACATCTTCAAGCGATCCGGTATGCAATGTAGCCTGCGCAGTTCCAGTCGCAAGAGGAATATTTACAACCCACGAAAAGTTTCCTGCACCTATTAAATAATAGACAAGCAATGTCGCAGACGTCGAAGTCGTATCGTCAACAGCAAAGGTAATTGCAGATCCGCTCACATTCGTTGCCTGAACAAGTTTTGGAGTGCCCGAACTGCCTGTCCACCATCCGATTGCCGAAAGGCCGTAATTGGGTGCATTATAAACATTTGATACAACGGCAACGGGTGCCGAAACCGTTACGGTTACATCGTCAGAAGTTTGAGCTGCGGTATATGTGAACGTCTGGCTTGCGGTAACCCGCATTTTCATCATCTTGTCTGTTCTGAAACTCACAAAAGAGTTCAATGCCGATTTGTAAGTGAGAGCCTGAGAGTTGACACCGGCTGTTGGAGTTGCAACCGTGAATTGAGATAATGTTAAAACGGTAGAGGATGCCATTTTCATCCCCCCTTTTTAACTGTTAACCTGCGTAACAGGGATAGATATGTAAGAAGATGTCCAGTTAACTGTTTCAGACGAGAGCAACGAAGCAACGGCAATAATCAGAACTTCATTTTGTGCCAATCTGAATGTTTGATTGACCGGTATCTTAAGATTGTTAGCATACTGTCCTACCATTTGTTGCTGTTTGCTAAGAGTTGACCACATATCGTATGGGACAGAAGTTATAAGCGTGCCAAGAGACGTCGGAGGATCTGATGGAGCTTTTGAATAGAAGTTAATCGTATCGCCAGACGCTATTGGAGTGGTTCCAGCAGCATCCTGCCAAAGCACCATTCTTACTATTGGATCAGTGCCGATTATCCAATTGACACCTTCAGGCACTTGAAATCCTATTATACCGATAGGATATCCTTGCAAAAGAGTATAAGATGCCGTAGGTTGCCCAGTAGATGACAAAGGTTGCAATGATTTTGGATCAACAACTATGTTCGAAAGAGATTTAAGTAATGTTAATGAACGATCCATTTTACTCACCGCCTTAGGCTTTCACTTTGTAAGTCATCATGAGATCTACTATGCCGGCTGCAACACCGCCAGCAAGCATTCCAAAACCGAGTTCTTCCACCATTTCGTTTTTCCCTAAAAACTGTGCGAGCACAAAGCCGAGAGCCGCAATTCCAAAACCCGAAACATAAGGATAATTTGCCAAGAATGAGATGTTTGGATTTCCTGCCGAATTGGGAGTGGCTGCATAGGTATTAAGATAATATGCGCCTGCGCCGGCAAGAGCACCACCGGCTGCAAGTATGCCCATTTCCATAAGTTCACTTATACTTGGTAACGTCCCTTTTGCCATAATTTAAAGACCTCCTTAATTCATAATTTGATTTTTATTATGAAGAATCCAAAAAAAGGAGTCAATAGTCACAAACGCACATAAACGCACACAAACGTACACAAACGTTCCTATTGGTTAAAAAGATGGAAAATTTTCCTATAAACGCACACAAACGCACATAAACGTACATAAAAAAACAAATAAAATGCTTATTTCATCGAAGTTTGAGTGCATTTTAAAAATTTTAAAAAACTCAATAAAATTCAGATGCAGTCTGGATATTTTTCACTTTTGAGGATAGGCTGTATTTTGTCTGTTTTACAATTTTGAATTTAACTTCTGGACAGTTAAGAACGTTAAATTTCACAGACATTTCATTCAAATTTTAAGAGATTGTTTTTTTATCCTGTGGAGTCTTCAGAGTCTTAGGAATGGCAGCACTTTGTAGCACTTTTAACTTTTTACATGCGTTTTAAAGATTTGAGGATAGATTTTATTTTGTCTGTTTTACAATTTTGAATTTAACTCCTGGACAGTTAAGAACGTTAGATTTCACAGACATTTCATTCAAATTTTAAGAGACTGTTTTTTATCCTGTGGAGTCTTAGGAGTCTTAGGATTGACGCTGTTTCTTCTTCAATTAAAAAGGCCTCCGGCAACGGAGGCTACATTTGAAGGGAGAGTGAAAGAATCTATTCCAAAACTGGTTCTGTGTTGGGATTTATTATGCCAAGTTTGCCTGTTTGAAGATTTTTTATGAAGCATTCATGTTCTTCAAGGACATCAAAACTTGTGCGATATGCGTCTAGCTCTAACAGTTTTGACATTTTTGCTTTGTCTTCTGCCGTTACCATATTGAAAATCAGTGCATAATGAGCTTGCTTGATGGCTGCGAGATCCACATCTGTAAGACTTTGATAAGCGATTATCACATCAAGCCTTCTTTTGCGTCCTTCACGGAGTAATTGCCCAACACCGTGAGAGAAATGAAAACGTGGAAACAGTTTTGAGCCTTCATCGATGATAACAATAATATCTACATGCTTGCGCAAGATTTCGAATGAAAATATATCGAGCAATTCACGCTGCTGTTTCTCATCGAGAAATGCAAGATTGACGAGTATATCATGTTCTTTCAAACTTGCTTTTTCGATCATAACATTTACATCAAAACGCTTATACAGAGTGCTCACTACCACATCGGTATCATATAGATCTATGTTGCCCTTTTCAGCGTCCATTTCAGCATATGAAGTTGAAGTATCAAATATAATTACCTGTTTTCTATCTTCTTTATAATGTTTTTGTAAAAATTTCAACACCGTATTTATCAGAGTGGATTTACCAGATCCTGTTTTGCCGGCAATGGCTATATTCATTCCTGATCACCCCTCTGGAATCTTCAGAGTCTTAGAATTGACGCCATTTCCCCATGAATTTAATTGTGCTTTCTCTTTATCCTCCGGAGTCTTCAGAGTCTTAGGAATGACGGCACTTTCCGACATTTGAGATGGTACATTCTGATTTTGAGGCTGTGGAACGTTCGGGACGTTAGGAATGATGGCACTTTGTGGTATTTTTGTCTGTACCACTCCATCCATTCCTTGAATCACTGCTGTATCAGGAGTAATTATATATCTCTGTTGATATCTTGTAGGATGTTGTACAGGTGCTTGCTTTGGCGCAGAGTAAGATGGCCGTTGAACATTAGAGGGTTGAGATTGATCAGTTGGAGATGATGGAATCGGAATCACAAAGAAAGCCGCAGCAGCACTCCCAATACCAAACAAAAGATATTTTTGCCACGTTGGTAAATCTTGAGTAAACTTCAAACTGTCTCCTATGTTCAATCCAAGTGTTTCCATACTCGCAGACCCAATCTCAACATATTGCTCTACAAATTCGTCTTTATACCACTCAGGTACTTTTCGAGCTGTTGCAAGGGCTCTCCCAATTATGTGAAGAAGCAAAGTAGAAGCAGTTCCTTTATTATCTGATGAAGTGACAGTAGGAACGTTAGGCTGGACTGACGTTTCCGAAGTTTCTGCTGTCTTAACTTTGGAAGTTTTTTTAGGTGTCTCGGTTTCTTCTTCTATTTCTCCTTCGCCATCAGGAATATCAGAATCTGTATCATCCACATCTTTTAAAACATCTTTGACTTTTTTAAGTCGTTCTTCTTCATCTTCGGATGAAGCAACATAATTTTTTCTCATATTATTCTCCTTTGCTAATAGGATGCTGGTCCAAACACATCTTTTGCCGTCGGAATGTTAGCGTATTTATCCTTAGACTCGGATTTTGGTGCTGGGACTTCTTTGTCATTGAGCATATCCATTAGTGCACCAGAAAAACTGTCAACATCATTATACTGGGCAAGTATTTCCTCTGGACGCAACTTTGGCTTGGGTGCTGGCGTAGGAGGTTCCGCTGGTTGAGAAACGTCTTGAGATGAGGTAGTCTTATTAACCGCATTTTCTGTATTTTCGACTGCTTGATTGGTGATTTGATTTTGCTGACGAGGGCGCTTAACAAATGCTATTGCTCCAATTAAAGCAAGGCCACCCAATACTACCCAGCCTATTGTTTTGCCTGTATCCTTTTTCTTTTCTTTCGACGCTGGTTCTGCCTCTTCTTTTGCCTCTTCATCTTTGATGTTAGTAACAGGTAATTCTTCCTCTTCAGCTTTCTTAATAGCCTTCTCGACGGCAGGATCCAGAGGGGTTTCCATCATGTTATTTATCATTTGTCCGAGTACTTTGGTGCCAGCGCTGCGTAATTTGTTAGCTATTTCGATTTCTTGTGGGGATAATTCTTTGTTAATTTCCAATTCATCTTCTGGAGTCTTCGGAGTCTTAGAATCGGTGCTGTTCTCCGACGTTTTAGATGATACTTTTTCTTTTTCTCCTGGAGTCTTCAGAGTCTTAGAGTTGACAGGGCTTTCCGGCGTTTCAGATGACATATTTTGATTTTGAGCCTCTGGAGTCTTCGAAGTCTTAAGAATGACGCCGTTTTCCGATACTTTAGATGACGAATTTTGATTTTTTTCTTCTGGAGTCTTCGGAGTCTTAGAATCGGCGCCCTTTTCTAACGATTCGCGAAAGTGTCGGTAGGCTTTCATTCCTACTACAATGTTCTCATTTGAAAAAGCATCTTGATTTTCAGGTGGCATAGTAGAGAGTGAAAACAAAAACGTGATAAAAGGCAAAAAACGAAAACTCCCATTGTGATTGTACAATTCTGGATCATTTAATTTGTCAACAATGGCCTCATATTTTTGCTCTGGAATGTTTTCGAGAAGGTTTCCAAAGTTAGTATGCAATCGAAGTGTCTCGGATGGATACTCGCTTTTGTCTTCAGGCTCCTCCAACAACATATTAAACATAGTATATTTTAACTTAAATTTTGCATGGGATTTGGGGATTTCCACCATCTGATTTTTTAATTCTTCTAATGTCATAACGACCTCCTTTCACGTACTTTCACTTTTTTCTCAAAATCAACTAAATGTCGTTTTGAAATAAAGTACTGATTGTTAATCTTTACACTTCGAATTTTCTTAAAGTGCAAAAGTCGATATACTGTATTTCGACTTAAATGAAGAGCCAACGCAACATCTTGAACTGTTAGCATTTGTGCATAATGCCATCGACCGTTATACCACCTTTGCTTTATTTTTTGAAAGATATCATCATCGATAGAGTGAATGCCTTTTTTCATGTGGGCATAAACGGTCGATCTGGCAATTATATGAGAGTCTTTGAAACTTCTCACAACATCGCTGACATTCATAGTTTGATGCCTAAGATCCTTTCTGCCGTTTTTATCACGAAAGGAGGCACTTTTTTGAGAAGTTCCTGCGCCTGAGGGTCTTTGATTGTCTCATGTAGCTGATAGATTGTTATGTTTACTGGCATTTCTTTTTTGTCTAACTGGACTATGACATGATCTCCGATATAGGTGATGGTATTGCTTATCGGATTTGGATTGTCGAAATGCAAATACAGAATGTCTGTTTCCTCATCGTATTTGTGATTAAAATTTTTTGTTATGAGCGGCAGATATTTTGACCATGAAATTTTATTCATATGCTCCTCCTTCTTTGATTGTGCTCAAATGTTCACGCTTAAATTTCGAAAGCGAAGAAGGTGATATCCTATATTGCTTTCCGATCTTAATTGCGTACAATTCCCCGTTAGTAATGTAATTTCTTATTGTTCGGGGAGACAATTTCAGCATCTCTGCAACATCATAAACGGACAAATCAAACTTTTCCATCATGTCCCTCCTTTTGTAGAAGAGGATTTAGGACTTTTAAATTTCCCGATTACGAGCATAATGGCAAGTATCACTCCAACCACTATCGCACCTGTTGCCGCAACACTGGTTACCACCGCTGGAGCATTCTTTCCAAGTGAATTTGCAACGGCTACGGTAGCATTCTTTATCGTAACGGTAAGGCTTTGAAATGCAAGGATGGCTGCAATTGTACCCGCAATCACCATAGCAATTATTATTGCATCCAGAACAGGCCCTCCATACCGACTGCCAGAAGTGGCACTCGCTTCAAATTGGAGAGGAATTGCATTATCGAAAGGGACTGCCATAACAAGCCATGAAGCACCGTCAACAAATTGATAACTACTTGGAATATCACCGCCAGGCCCATTGATTATGATGATTTGGTCAATCTGAAAATACTGAACTTGCCATCCTTTTGAAGAAAGAGATGACGTAAATTTATCCTGTATATTTTGAAGAGTATCACTATCAAAGATATTCTGAAGTGCTTCATTGTCCGAAAGTGCATCTAAAGCAGACGTCATATCATTATTGGCATAAAAGGACTGCGGATATGAATGGTTTGCAAAGTTAGATAATTGCTGGGATGCCGGCAATTGAAGATATTTTGCAACCATTGATATCGTAGATGTGCGATCCGCATTGGCGGTTTTTATGAGTGCAAGAGCCTGCTGGCGGTTTCCCAGAAACACCGCTTGACCGTAATTGTATGCTTTTGCAAGTCCTGTTACCTGAAACTCAAACATGACAGGAGTTGTGATTTGCTGTGTGGCAGATACCGTTTGAAGGCCTGCAATGTTAAAACTGCCACCTTGAAAATTAACCTGCTGGGTTGTTGCCATCGGGATCCTCTCCTTTTAGCACCTTGTTCTGCCGATCCATTTGTTTGATCTGATTGTCAATTGATTGCGGAGCCCGTTGAATTTTAAGCTGGAGGGGAGATTGAAAGTATTTTTGAACTACCGCTTTATCTACAAAAATTGGTGCAAATCCAACGATTGAGGCCCTGTCAGATTCCTGAACGCTCATAAACCATCCCGCTACCGCCGATGGAATTAGAGCAGGAAAGCCAAGATACAAGAATTCATCCGATACAAACGGATTGATGATTTCAGCCATTTTTCTTTCCTCCTTTCTTTTTTGTCCATACCCATGCAATGAATGCTGTGCCAACGAGAATTCCTCCGATAATCAACATCCTGAAAAGATTAAAATCGGAGGGTAAACTTGAACCATTTGCCGTTGACAAAGCACTTAATTCTGCACTGTAACTTTGAATGTTGCTTTGAATCTGTTGAAGGTCTGCCATATTTTGTGTGGCTTGAACCGAATAATGCGAGTGAAGATAACTATTGATGTAACTGACCGCTGCTTTCAGGATATTGTAAAAAGCGTTGGTGTCTTTCGCAAGAGTGTTAATTTCGGTTGTCATATTTGACATCACGGCATTAACGATTTGAAGTGCAAAAGACCAGTACTGGCTAAGTGTGTATAACATACTGACATATGTTGTCAAAGCGGTAAAATCAGCGGATAAAACGGATATGTTACCATTCCCAGCCTTTACATTCGTCATATCCGTCGAGATTTGACTTACCAAATTTGAGAAATTAGTTGAAAAATACTGTTGCCACGCACTGAATTGAATATCAAGAGGTATCAGATTAGTCAAATTCACGCTTGACGCATTCAATAGGTGTCCCGTGCTGTCAACCAAAGTAGTAGCCGTGAGGGCATTCACCATGCTTTGCAAAGAACTCGTTATGCTATTTGCATTTGTGGCGTTGTAAAGTGAAGAAATAGCAGTTGGTATTTGCGATGTACTCCCCATAATGGCTAACACATATGACTCGTTTTGAGTCCATGCTGCTACATCTGTATTTATTGTGGCTTGATCTGATTGTATTGCGGTAAGCAAGTTGACTGTCGATTGGCCGTTAGACGAAACCTGTGTGGAGATCATATTTGCAAGTTGTTTGTTGTTGTTATTCAATAAAGTTTGAATGTTTGAATTTGCAGTCGAAATTTTTGTTAGCAAAGAACCGACGGTAGAGAGAGAAGTACTCAGATTATTTGAGTATGTTACCCAATTGCCAGATAGAAACGTAGTAAGATTGTTCAAATCCTGCTTAAAAATGCTTTTATAATTGCTCCAATTATTCACAAAACTTTTAATCGAAGCGGTCAAACCGGCCAGGTTTGATAATGACGTTTGAAGTATGTTGATGTTTGTAAGGTTAGTTTGAGCCGCTGTCAATTGGCCGTTTTGTGCCAGCCAGCCCTGTGCTTGAGAATTGATCTGAGACATACTGGAAGATAATGATCCGATATACTTGTTTGATTGCTTGAGTTGTTGCGTCAAATCGGGTGTAGATGTAGATGAACCGTAATTGGTTAATTGTTCTAAACTCATTTCATTCATCTCCTTGGATAATCGATAATCTTATTTTTCATCTTTAAACATATAATCCGAAATAAATAAGTTCAGTTGATCCCGAATAATAAATACAGATGTAGCAGCATCTTTGTCGAGTTGATATTCACGCTTTGTCAGTATTTGCGTGATATGATCTGCAATCTTTCCAAGTTCTCCGATTGTTTTTAAACCCATTTTCTGTGTGCTCCTTATAGTCTTATCGGCATAACAATTGCAAAGGTTTTCGTACTGCCAGCCGGCATCATCGTGAGAGGCTTTTTATCGTCAACAAATTTCAACGTAACTTTGTTTTCAGGATGCGTTTCATAGCCATATGAAGACCATAATTTGAGCGGTTGCATCAAAAACGCTGGATTAAAGCCAAATTTCATATCTCCGTCAAACGCATTTGATTTAATTTCGATTGGTACTTTGGCTTCTGATGAGCCTATATCTGCCGATGTGGCACTTACAGTCATTTCTGTGCCCGCTTTTGGAAGGGCAAGTTTCACAGTATCATTGTTTTTATAAAAGGTTGCAAGTGATCTTATTGCATCGTACAATTCTTTTGCATTCGCCTCAATAACTGCTTTGATGGTGTCCTCGTCTGGTATCACCCGCTTGTAATTCGGAAATTCTGCTTCGACTATTTTTGAAATTAAAGTTATCTCTCCAATTTTAAATCCCACATGTTTGAGGAATGCAAAGATTTCCACTGTGATATCTTTGCTTATGTTAAGACTATCGATGAGTGCATGAATGGCCTCCATAGTCAGCAAAAAGTTGTATGACTTTTCGTGCTTGACCTCATATTCCAGATATCCCATTCTGAATCCATCGACGGTAATGAGTATCAACTTCCCATCTACAAGTTCGAACTCAACGCCATGCAGATTTTTCATATTCGGATCTTTTTGCTGGGCATATTCAACGCTTCTTAAAAGCGTGCTAAGATCATCTGATTTGATTTCTGTTACGTGGGAAATTTCCTCCTCTTTCGAGTTGTCCAATAAACGTACTTCTGGAAACTCTTCAGTGCTTTGAATAAATATAGTGCTGGATTGACCATTGCTGAATCTAATGGCCATTTGATTTTCACCTTGTTTTATAAAAGTTGCCGTTTCGGCTTTGGTGGAAGCAAATAATTTTAGAATGGCTGTATAATCTGCGACAAATGCGATATCTCCATGCCATTTCGGATTGACAATCTGCATCGAATCGTCTATGCTGGTTGCGAGGAGTTCTGCCTTATCCTTTTCAAATTTGATTTTGATGCCTCCCAAAATGGGGTTTATGGGGCGTGTTGGAACTATGTCCTTCAGCAATTTGAGATATTTATTCATTTGAACCACAGATACTTCGTTTTCACCGACAATGACTTTATCCTGCCTTACCAGAGGTTTTTTGCGAATCTCAGATCGCTCTTCATGACCAGTCTCCACCAGATCTTTGACACTTGCTTCAGGGTGAAGATCATGATAAATCTCATCCGTAAGGGATTTTCTTGCAAATGCCGATATGGATTCGTCTTCTTTTTCTGCTTCTTTTTTCACCTCCCCTTTGAATTTTTCGGTTACCGATGCGGTTACGCTTTTGTTCAAGCGCATTTG
>SCLJ03000186.1_pt1 | contig 26333 bp, 43 predicted proteins | sample 7267891 | NCBI WGS metagenome assembly SCLJ03 (sample SAMN10721082, study PRJNA514188) | viral metagenome | isolation source: depth-stratified mine tailings core B | place: China: Fankou Pb/Zn Mine tailings
CTCGCTACTTTAACATTGACGATAATACAGACTCAATATTGAGTGACTATATTAATTCCAAAGACATATTAGTAGTTAAGGGTATTATGGGTAGTGGTAAATCATCAATAATTCAATCATTCTTAAACATCAAAACATCAAGAGTATTGTTAGTAAGTATGAGACGTTCATTAGCACTTGATATATCGCACAAATATAATATTAAAAACTATATTGAAGATTTTAAGAATGGAACTAAGGAACAGTATAAGGTTGGTGATTCTCTAGTTATACAGGTTGATTCATTACACAGAATAAATCCTGAAGATTTTGATTATGTGGTCATTGATGAATTTGAATCATTATGTTTATATGTAGATAGTAACTTAAAAAATTCTAATCAGTATGTCAAGAATGTTAAATATCTTAAACAACTGTTTGAGAAGAAACTTATACTTGCTGATGCTTTTATTAATGACTTTACATTAAGTTTGCACTTTCCATATAAAAATATATCTTATATAACTAATGATTATAAAGATAACTGTAATGTGTTTGTTTATGAGCACAAACAAACATTCGTAACAATATTGGAACAAACTGCAATTCGTAAAAAAACTGATGAATTTGTTACTTGTTCCTTTGGTACATTAGCTGAATTATATTCAGTCGAGAGGTTACTTAAAGATCATGGCCTAAGAGTAATATCTATAACTTCTGATACAACAGATGATACCAAAAAGGTATTATATAAACTATTTGAAGAAAAGCACCACAATAAGTATGATGTAATATTATTCTCTCCTACTATTACTGTAGGAATAAGCATCCTAAATAATGTAAATGCACACTTTCATTATGATAGTGGTAAGAGTATTGACCCAATATCTAGTATACAAATGTTAAAACGTTCCCGAACAGTATCTAATATACATATATTTGTTAAGGGTAAAAATACATCATTTAAGAGTTATGATGTTAAGTATTTGAATGAATTAGTTACTAAAAATATAAAGGAATACCTAAATGACTCTAAAAATATTATATTCTATAATCCTGATACTGATGGTTTATCTAACTTGGGTGTTTTTGTTAATAATTTTGTTGCTCATAGCAATTTTTTCTCTAATGATCATGAAAATACATTCAAGTTTTTACTTACTCAACAATTCGAGGAAGTGAGAAGCATATCTAACGATATTCCCCATCATAAGTTCGAACAATATAGAAAGGAAATAACTAGTGATAATAAGTATTTGAAATTGTTTGATAATATACAAACTACTAAGGATATGGAATTGAGTTATGATGTATCTGAGATATCTTACCTACAGAATAAAAGAAAGACTCCTGATGAAGAGAGAGAGTTGTTATTTTTGGAGGTTAGAGAGAAATTCTCGAAACTAACAGATGATGTGGTGTTGAGTATTGCAAAGGAGTATAATAAAGATTCTCAATATATTAATAAATTAAACTCATTTATCATATTTGTAACTAGAAAAGATACCAACCAGTTGAAAGGATTGATTGAGCAATACGCACTGAACAATATCTCCAAACTATTCTCTAAAGATTCTAAGGATGATTATATTAAAACTTTAAAATTCATGACTAAGTTAGAAGGATTGAGATTGCAAGATAGTTACAGTGTTAATGAATTAAAAATTCTAAACTCAAAATATGTAGAGAGTAGTAAAAATAGTAATATTAATTTTGCATGGTTTTTAAGCAAATTAGGGTTTGTTTGGAAGAATAGTACATTAATGCTTACACATAGTTACAGAAAACACATCTCATTAATACTAGAGGATAAATTAATAATTAACTCAAGGGACTCTTAAGGGTCTTTGTGGTACCATTCGGGATAAAAAGAAACACAGAAGGACATGAAATGAAGAGACAAGATATAATTAATGCAGAAATTGTGAACATGCATAATTTGAAACAGTTAATTGATATGGTGAATATTAATGGTTGTTATGAGAAGGTTGGAGATAATTTCTTTAAAGTTGAAAGAAATTTAAAGGGTGGTGTAGCTAATCATTCAGAAGTATCTGCATTTATTGATGATATTGAAATGCGTCCTGCAACAGCACAAATGATCTCATTTCAAATACCCAAGAGAGCTCTAACATTCAGTGGAATTAAATATTCTCGACTTACGGATATTTTTTACACTATCAAGAATAATACATTATACAAACTTCCAGTATATAAACGTAATGTTAATGCTACATATCGTACTGATGGTAAGTTGGGTGGAGATGTTACTTACAGTAATGAAATGATTAACTGGGAGCCATCAGGATATAAAGATATTAACGGTATGTCTGAGTATTGGTCTGATGTTACTGAGAGTCAGATTAGTAAATTCAACTTAGTAGAGAGTCTCTCGCTAATTGAAGATTAAGGAGAGAGTATGGTTTCTATTGAGTTGTTAAATATCATCAAAACCCGAAGTAGTTTTCAGGCTTGTCAATTGATACTAGAACAAAAGGATTAAAAATGGACTCTAAAGAAATTATGGTTGTTAATTATCAAATAACTGAATTTGAAAAATTTGTTGAAAGGCTCCAGAAGTATGTTAATAATAAGATTAGTGTTAGGGATATGAACCAAAGTGAAGCACAGTTAGTACAGTGCAGTCATGACGTTGACTTCTAATAGCAATTGTGCTTATATGTTCAGTAGCTATAATTGGAATGCTTATATTTGCAATATACAAAGAAGTATTCCATAGTGAAACCAAACAACCTACAATCAAATGTACTGATGGTAAACTATATGACGTATCTTATGATGGAAACATTACTATCTACGAGAAACGTCCATTTACTACTTGCGAGGAGAGATAGATGATAAGTGAAGAATTATTAAGTGAAGTATTGAATGAGTCAAGAGTCATTCTTGATTATGAAGTATCTATATGTGGTAAAGAAATTCATTATGGACATACTGATATTGATGAGGATGGTTTTATTAACATCTACGAATTGGCTCATAAGTGTAAAGAGTGGGCAAAAAATAAAGGGTATTTATTGCTTAGTGGTTATGACGATGGGAAAACATTTTATTGTACTTGTTCTAATAAATCAAGTCCGGATAGTTATAGCGGCACAGAACCAGAAGCCATATTCAAAGCTTGTCAATGGATACTAGATAACAAGGAAACAAAATGATTGATATTAATAAAAAGTATACGTACAACGGTAAGCCAGTACGTATCTATTCTGATGGTAGTGATACATCTCAAGGTCAAATACACGGAGCTATACTAGGTGCAGATAGCACTTGGTACTCAAGAACTTTTCTAGGCTCAGACCTAGTAGAAGTATGGGAACAACAAGAAGAAAGGATTAGTATGACTAAAGAAAAGTTGATTGAAACAATAAAAGCCCACTCTAGTGATTTATCAGATGATGTTATTCATGATTTATATGAATTCTTCTCACAAAACGTAGTAATACCTAAAGGTGAGAATAGACATCCTTATGCAGATGTAATGTACGCTAAGGCCGAGGATATTCACTTGCCTATCCAGTTCAAGGAAAAACATGATGTTGAATTTCAAGACACTATTTATCCTGCATGGGACATAAAAACTGAATACCGTATCAAACCATCTGAGTACACCTACCCTATGTTCTTTAAAAGTATTCCATATCAGGCAATAGTGAGGTTTGATAATATCAATACTATTACGTATATTGAAGATTCTCCTATTGATTCATCATATAGAATAGGTTACTACCAACAGGGAGTTCACCCACATACGGACAATAGATATTGGACTCAAGTAGAAGAACCATCTGAGCCAGTATATGAATGGAAATATAAGTTTTATACATATGGTCATAGCTTAACTACTGATAGTTTTATGACAGATGAAGAGGTGCGTAAAAGTCAGATTTGTTTTATTAAAATTGAAGAAACAAAGCGAGTACGACAAGGATTCTAAGCAGCCATTTCAGTTTTACCACCCAGCCCAGGCGGAGCGCTATATTGATTTTAACCTTTTAGATAGGTATGCATTGGATACTTATGATGCTCTTATTAAGCAAGGACATCATACTCAAGTAGCATCTAGATTCCTACCTCAGACTACCTACACAGCATTCTATATGATGGGTGAAATTGAAGGTTTGAAGAACTACTTCCGTTTACGTCTTGACTCTCATGCACAAGAGGAGATTCGTTTACTTAGTGAAGGTATGATTGCACTCCTAGAGAAGCATCAGCCTAAATTATATAAAAAGGTTAAATTATGAATAAGGTATTTACACACTATGGCTTTCAATCTTCTCGTCCTCGTACAGAAATTGAAGAGGCTATGATTACTATTGGTATCAAAGGTTTTATGGACTTCAATAAAGAAGAAGATGGCATGTACTATATGTCTATCAACCCAGTGTCTTCTCCCGACATTGGAGACTATACGAATGAAGAGCTTATAGCTGAGTTAGAAGCTAGAGGTATAGATTACGTCTATTAACCTTCCGTCCCGCCTAGACGTTAAATAGTACCTCTAAAATTAACATTGAAAAATGCTAATTAGTGTTTATTCATGTACAGGTATGCATAGAGGGTATGCTGTACATTTTTATATGAAGATTGTAGCTCATCAGTAGAGCGATAGATATTTAACCTATGACCCTTGATCAGGAACTACCTTTTAAGTAGTATGAGTAGGTGCAAATCTTGCGGTCTTCATTTTTATACTTAAGGATACACACTTGTCTAGCACATTAATCATAGAAATAGTATTCATTTTATGCATACTTATCATTGCAATACATTCAGTTAACAGCCTTAGAGATTCGAAGAAATTCTGGTCTTCATAATAATACTGAGGCACAAGCCAAATGGGCTAGCAGACAGATGCGAAAATTTAACAGATTGCTTTGTTACTTAAATGAGCACACAGACAATATTCTTGAAGATATTGCTATATCTGTGGACTCAAAATTTGCAGGAGGAGTATCAATTTCTATGAACCCAACTTGGATATTTAGAAAGAAACTTGATAATAAAATCAAATCAGGAGAAGTTGAGCTATGACTTTCAAAATAGATATGGAAGTTATTTATAATATTCAACCTCTACCTTATAAACCTCGAATAATTCTTTGAGTGGTTTACTAAGCAAACCACTTTTGGGATATTCAGGAATTTTATTCTTATATCCTTGCTTTTTTAATTCCTTCACTAACTTTCCATAACAAGTCTTGGTGAATCTCTTAGGCTTTGGGACTTCAGTATGATGAACATATTTAAATCCCTCACTAATATAAGCACCACTCTCTAAATAATCTGCCATATTTCTCAATATTTGAGCTAATGATATATCAACACCCTCACTATTTAGTTTTTTAATATAGTTAGATAATCCAGTACGAACTACTGAGTTTTCTATCTTACCAAGCACTATGTTTACATATGAGTGAATAGTGCCTCTAATACAACCATAACTCTCCTCTCCACCTAAGCCAGTAGCTTCTGATGCATGTATATGATCTAGAACTGCTGAATCTTTATCTATTTCAATATTCATTATTGGACATATGTTGTTGTTTTCTTTAAGTATTTTCTCTCTAAGTTCTTTAGTATCAGAAGCTTTCATAAAAATAAAGTTGTTTTGCATTATAATCCTTTAAATATATTTATAAGAATTTTTTAAGTCCCTTTGTGGTACCATTCGAGATAAAGAGTGATTGCACTTAATCTAAGGATATTAACTATGAAGAACTTCATTCGAGAGAGTTGGTATAAAATATTAGATGGTATATTTATATTACTCATCTTAATACTTACAATAGCGTACTTTAATTTTGTTTGGGATGGTGAGATGTTTAGTTATTTAAATATTACTATCTTACTTCTCATTTCTATAATAACGGTATTTTGTTTTAAAAATATAGGTGCTGGTGTTATAGTTTTCATAGGTTTGTTTGTTTCAGGTTTATTACTTTTAGTATTAATTATCACTTACGCTGATAATCATGTAAAGTTTGTCGATAGAGTCTCAGAAAGAACCTTGTCAAATATAGAATTTATAGATAATTCCAATACAGTGGTCTATACTGATAACTTGTCTAATGAACGAATGACAGAGACTCTTGATGATTATTATAAAGCAAAAGCATCTTATTTGTCTGGTAGTAAAGATTGTGTGTCATACACCGATATCTACAGATATGAACGAATTGATTATAATAAAACCATTAATGGTTTCGAGTGTAAATAATGTTTAACCAAATAGTTTTAGCAGTAGGTACTGTTCTCATATTACTAACTATATCAATTGTATCAGTTGGTTACCTTTGGCACCTACTCAAACCAGCTGTTGAGAGGGCAGAGCTTAAGTTGCTAGATGTAAATCAAACAAAAGTAAAGGAAATATATTGAGGTCATTATATAAGTATATAAAAGATCTGTTAATAGATCTCGTAGTGGTTGGTTATCTAATATTTGAAGAATTTATCTGGAATAAGATAGCTAGACCTCTTTACAATATTATTAATAGTGTAAACTATTACCATACTTTCTTAGACTATATAGAGTATTCATTTAATAGATATTTTATATTACTTTTCTTTGTTGTTTTGTTTACTGTTTCTGAAGTGGTTGGTCTGCTAGCATTCTATGAATTAGCTAACAATCATATAATTAGTTTCATAGTATTGTATTTTATTAAATATATTCCAGTTATTTTTGCATTTGCTATACTCAAAAGAGGTAAAAAGAAGTTATTTTCATTTAGCTGGTTCAGAAGAGTATATCTGTACGTTATTAAAATTATCAAGATACTGAAGAGTACAAGAATATACAAGAAGATGCAGAAATTAGCATCAGAGTATATAAACACATTAAGGGTATTGAGTGGAAGATAGTATATATTTTAAACTAGTTTACCCTATAGAGGATAAACTAGAAGATATCTTGGTTGGCATTACAGTAACATCAAACAGTACAAGAGGCAGTGCTGTTATACTCGATGGGATGTATTTACGAACAGAAGAAAGAGTGCCAAAGAAATATATGAGTGGAATATCATCATTTATGTTAGATAACAAAGTTATTAAAGATGAAGTTGGGGATTGGATGTACGACAAATTACTTATTCATCACAATATTACTGAATAGTTATAAATACACCCTCATTAATTTTAAGACAAAGGCATCTTATGAATGCGAAACGTGTTAAAGCTTCAGAAGTACAAGAGGCTCCAGAAGTTAAAAATGTTAGTTACTTTACAGAAGAGTTAAACATTATCGAGGGTAGCGAAGAGCCATTCTCTCATAGGATGTTAAGTTACATCACTTCATTATTAAAATATACAAAACAACTAGAAAACAAATTAAAGTAAAAGAGGTACAAAGGGTTGACACAAACTGAGATTAACGAAAAATATAAAGATGTAAATGGTTCAGCCTTTATATGTGATTTGAAACTAGTAGAACGTAATATGAAGATCATTCAGAGTATTAAAGAAGCTACTGGTGTCAAAGTACTAATTGCACTAAAAGGCTCTTCACTTCCTGCTACGTGGGATATCTGTCGTGAATATTTGGATGGTGCTACATCTTCAGGTTTATATGAATGTAGGTTAGCTAAAGAATTCTCAGGTGATAGTTTAGAGGTTCATACCTTTAGTCCTTCATTTACTGATAATGAAATTGAAGAAATTTTAACGACTAGCGATCATATTGTATTCAATTCAGTATCTCAACTCATTAAGTATAAACAAAAAGCACTTGATAATAACGTAGAAATTAGTTTACGTCTCAATCCTGAATTTGCTACTGTAGAGATTGAATTATACAATCCCTGCAAACCATTCAGTAGATTTGGTGTAACTCAAGCAGAATTGTTTAAACAATTAGCTCTAGACCCAACTTGCCTAGATGGTGTGACTGGGATTCATGTTCATGCATTTTGTATGAATCGTGGTGAGAATGTTGATGAACTACTACAAAATATTGAAGTTAAGTTCTCTAAAATACTTAACAAAATAACTTCAGTAAACCTTGGTGGTGGACATGATGTTACGCTCCCTGAATATGATAAAGAACATTTTATATCCAGTGTCAATGCATTTAGAGCACGTAACCCACATATTACTGACTTTTATATTGAACCAGGTTATGGTATTTTGGCAAATACAGGAGTATTAGTAGGAGAGGTTGTTGATATTGTACATAATGGTGTTGATATTGCTATTTTAAATATTAGTGCTTCTTGTCACTCTCCCGATATTATTGAGTATGGACTAAGACTTCCTATAGATAATGACAGAGGAGAAGATGGTGCTAATTATTACTTACTTTCATCCAGTACTTGTCTGAGTGGAGATGATTGGGGCTTCTATAGTTTTGATCACAAACTCAATGTAGGGGATAAGATAACTTTTAATGATGCTATCGTTTATAGTTTTGTTAAATCTACTCATTTTAATGGAATTCCTCATCCTGCAATATATGTAGAAGATTTAGAGGGTAATATAAAGGTGCTAAAAGAATTTGGATATGATGATTTTAGGGGAAGATTGGGGTAGGGTGAATATGAAAGATTTTTCTGAATGGTTAATTGGTGAACGTAAAACATATGATAAATCCTTGGAATCAGTAGGTTTAGGATTCCCTGATTTACATAATAGCAAATTAATGTCTGAGGGTATTATTATACCTATTACATTTAAATTAAAAAGTTTAAATGTTGATTATTTAAACAATAACCAGATACTGAAAGACCTAAACATAACTTTCAATAAAGCTGATGAGAGTTTCTATAAAGACGGTAGAATAACTATAGGTATTAAAAGTATATCAACAATAGAACAACTATCATCTAAAATTGGTCATGAGTTAATTCATGCCATACAGGATGAGAGGAGTAAAAAACAATACCTTAACTTCCATAACTCTCTTGAGAAATTATGGAATAAATCACTCTCTAAATTAGATAGTTTAAGCCCTTCAGATATTAAGGATTTGAGAAGTTCTATTATACTTAAACGTGATTTCCTAAACCCCTATGAAAAGATGGCATACGCTTATGAGATAGTTAGTCAAGCTAAACTTAAGAGTGTTAGAATAGAGCATATAATCCAATGGATTAATGAAGTTTATCCTGAATTTACAAAAGATAAACAATTTCTAAAATACTTATATGAGTATTACACGAATATCATTTAAACGCAGTACGTTAAAATTAAAAGGATAACTTTGAATAAAGATACATTTAAACCATTAAAAACTAATATATTGGTAGATAGAATAATCGAGAGTAAAGAATCCTCTTCAGGGATTATATTACAAATGAAAGAAAATACAAACACTGCTTTTGGAACAGTCACTCATATTAGTGATGAGGTTACTATGATTAACGTAGGTGACACAATTATGTTTAATGTATTAATCAACAATTATGTCCCTGTAGATGGTAAGCAACTACTCATGATGTCAGAAGATGACATTTATGGTAAATTATCAGAGGGTACTAAACTAGATGGTATAAACAACTTTGAAATCACTCATGATAATGATGTTCTTGTATCTATTAAAACTCAAGATGAGAATTTAACATCTACTTCTGGTATTATTCTAACAGCTCAAGCTAGTGCATTGCATGATAGACCAACAAATGGTGTTGTTGTTAAAGTAGGTGTTGGAGTTACCACTATTAATATAGGTGATAGAGTAGAGTTTGAAAAAACTGCTGGGATTGATTTAACTCGTGGTGAGAATAACACTCATTTTACTCTTATGGATGTTGAAAGAATTATTGGTAAGTATTTATAATACCTTAGCGGAGCTATCTTTTGATAGTTCTATTAATTTATTATAATACTCAAGGGACTCTTAAGGGTCTTTGTGGTACGGTTCGGAATATAAAAGAAGGAAAGAAAATGCAAATTAAAAAAATCACAAACACATACAAAGAGTGAGTTAATTCAGAATCTGAAGGTTGGAAGTTTATTCCACTTCAAGAATGAAACTCTTGAACAGGCCTTAGTTAATGGAAACATCTTCATGAAGATCAACAACAAAGTTCCATCCAATTCAGGTCCTGATAAGGCAATTAATATTAGTGAAACAACCACTTATGTTCGTATGTCTGATAAGTTTGAGTTTGTTCAAAGAACTGGACCTATTTCAGCTATTATTGTTGAAGGTTGGAATTTCGGAGTTATGAGCTGTAAATCTGAAAAAACTTTAGAACAAATCTCAGTTGGTACACTAGTCAAAGCAAATACTTCAGATCAACTAATAATTGAGAACATGTATTTGGTAGTTACAGATACTGTAGAAGCTAATAAAATGGTATCTTTATTAAGTATGGGAACTCATACTATTGTTAAAGTATCTCCACAAGCAGAATTTTTGGAAATTGATATGGATATTACCATTCAATAAATCTGAAACAAGAGAAGGAAGAGAAATGAGCGGTTCAACAAAAGCAATTTATGCTGCATTAGCAGCTAACACAGGAATTGCAATATCTAAGTTTGTAGTAGCTGTTGTTACTACTTCATCTACTATGATGGCAGAAGCAGTACACTCGAGTGCTGATTGTTTTAATCAGGTGTTATTATTAATTGGTAAGAAACGAAGTGAAAAAGAAGCAGATGAGAATCACAGTTTTGGTTATGGGAAAGAAAATTTCTTTTGGTCTGTAATTGTTGCTGTTGTATTGTTTGCACTTGGTTCTGCATTTTCTATTTTCGAGGGTATCCATAAGATTATGCACCCAGAAGAGGTGAAAAATGCAATTTGGATTTTTATATTATTAGTTGTAGCTGCTGCTTTAGAAGCAGGTGCTTTCTGGACGGCATTTAAACAATTTAGAGAAACAAATAAAGGAACATTCCTTAAAGCACTTCAGCGCTCTACTGATACTGATTTAATTGTTATTTTGATTGAAGATTCTGGTGCAATGATGGGTTTATCTATTGCTTTTATTTTTACACTATTAGCAGTCTTTGTTAATCCTATTTTTGATGGTGTTGGGTCTGTTGTGGTTGGTTCTCTACTTGGTTATATGAGCTACTTCTTAGCAAATGAGTTAAGAAAATTAATTATTGGTGAAAATATTTCTAGAGAAATTCGAAACCACATTAAATCAATGCTTAAAGAGTGGGAATCTGTAGAACATATCAACAATATTCGTGCTATATATGTTGGTAATAATAAATTCTTGCTTAATCTCAGTCTGGATATTGATTCCGAAGTTAGTACAGGTGATATGAAAAGTATTGTGTTTGCTATGAAGACATACATTAGAGAAGAATATCCAGGTGCTGAGTATATTAATATTGAAGTTGCTAATAGTCAGGAGGCTTAATTATGAAACAAACAAAACGATGGTCAGTATCTGACTTAAGTGAATTTGGCAAAACTTATGAAGGTAAAATAATTAATCTTCATGGTAGAGTCTATACAATCATTAACTATACTGGTTTTAGTGATTGGTGTACTTTAGAATGGGAGGAGTTAGAAGAATCTCAGGAAAGTAAACAAAAGGAATAGAGATGAAAATGAACAATCTAATTATTGAAGATTTAGAAAATTATGTTGAAGATTTAGTTTCTGATTTTTTATTCTATAATAGAAAAGAAGATGAGGACTTACCAAAAGGTATGATTGAAGAAGCTATTAAGAATGGTAACTTCTCTGTTGATGATCTTATCAAGGTATTCGAACTCAAAATCAGAAAAGGTTTGAAGGTAGAGTAATGTTTGAATCTGTATCTGAAAGAGAAAAAAGTATCATCTTAAAATACCCCATATTGTTTGGATTTCCTCCATTTGATGAATCTGAAACATTGATGGGGTATGGTCTTGGTGTTAATGAGGTCTGGTTACCAACACTAGAAGATTTGTTTGATAAGCTTTCAGTAGTTGTGAATGAAGATATTTTAGTTAATTTTAGGATTATTCAAGTTAAAACAAAGTTTGGAATTTTGTGTATTTACACTGAAGGCGGAAATTTTGAAACTGCAGATTTAATTCATGAGGCTATGTTAACAACTTCCAAAACTTGTGAAATTTGTGGGAAGCAAAATTTTCCAAAGAGTAGAGGAATGACTGGTGTAATGGTATGTGACGAATGTTTTAAAACAACAAAGGATAAAAGAAATGAAAATACCTTACATTAATAATGATGTCACAGATACTATTGAAACACTTATTGATGTATTTGATAGTATGTAGAATTTTCAGAGATTAAACCTAACCACAAATACAGGCAATTATGCAAGAGATTGTTATGATATGTGTAACTACTTTACCATAGTAATTGGTGAACAATTGCTACCATTTTGTGAAGAAGATTCATTAATTGTTCATGAAGGTGTGTTTGGTATGATAGGTAATCATACTTGGATAGAAATTGAAGGGGTTATTGTTGATGGAACTTTAGCTCAATTTATCAGTACTGCTAAGCCACTATCCTTAATTGACCCTACTTGGGGTGAATATTATAGTGTACGAAGTTTCCCTTTTGAAGTATGGAAAGAACATCATTTAGATTAGATCGTTCAGTTGTCCTTAAGGGTCTTTGTGGTATGATACGGTATTAAAAGAAGGATTATTAAATGTCTATAACTTACCTCCCTATTATTGAGCAGATGAAAACATTATCAACAGAGAAGGAAATTCAGTTTTTACTATCTACTGTAAAGGATGATACTACTTGGTTGAATATACTCACATCAGCTCTTGACCCGAAGATTAATTATTGGATTAAAACTATTAATGATGAACATTGGGAAGAAATTAGAAACTCTCTTGGTACATTTATCCCAACTAGTGTTGAGTATGCACTAGACAAAATCAAAGCACTATCAAACCGTGAAATTACTGGTGATGCAGCATATATATACTTAATGGATATCTTGGCATATTCATCTGAACCAGAACTTATTAAACTTATCATCAAACGAGATTTCAAAATGGGTGTAGGAGTTAAAACTCTCAATAAGGCATATGGCAGTAGCTTTATTAAGGAAACTCCTTATATGCGTTGTTCTCTTCTCTCAGAAAAAACTCTAAAAAACATTTCTTATCCTTGTTACTCACAACTTAAGTGTGATGGACAATATATTGCAATGACAATTACTGCTGATGGTATTGAAACTGTATCCCGTCAGGGTAAAGATTATGATTTCTTAAAACATTTTGAGAAAGATGCTATTGCGTTAAGAAATAGTTACGGGTATGACATAACTTTGACTGGTGAAATGTTAGTTATTGATGATTCTGGAGTTTCTAATCGTGAAACAGGCAATGGTATTGTACAGAAGTTTGGAAAAGGAACGGGCACATTAGAGGAAGTTAAAGATCTGAAATTCATAGTTTGGGATGTTATTCCATACTCTAGCTACCTGGATAGTAAAGATGATGAGCTTTATGAGAAACGTTTTAATACTCTTCTGAACAACTTAGAAATTACAAAATCAGAAACTATACTACCTATTGAATATAAGATTTGTAATACTCAGCAGGAAGTTTATGATCATTACTTTGAGTGTATTGAGCGAGGTGAAGAAGGTTCTGTTATTAAAGATTTTAAACTTGAGTGGAAGTCAGGCACTTCTACTAAACAGTTGAAAGTTAAACTATCATTTGACTGCGATCTTCGAATTATTGGCTTTAAAAACGGTAAGTTAGATACATGGAATGAGAAAATTCTTGGTGCTGTAATCTGTCAATCAGAAGATGGTATTCTTGAAGTAAGTGTTGGTCAGTGGACAGAAGAACTTCGTTACAAAATCTGGGAAAATCAGGAAGATTATCTAGGAACTGTCATTGAAGTAACTGCTCACCGTTTAACGAAAGATAAGAAAACTGAACGTCCATCGTTATACTTACCTCGTTTTAAATCATTCCGTAAAGGTGATAAAGATACTTGTGATACATATGAAAGAATTCAAGAAATTGCTGAGTCAGTTACATTAATTAAAAAGATGACCCATGAACAAGATTAAAAGTAACATACAAACAACAATTGAGCTTAGAAGAATATTATCATACAAATCATATAATAAATTGGCAGAATTACTTGGTGATATCTCACATTACATTCCTAATGAATCTATGCTTTCATTGGGGAATTTTATAAACAAGTATAGTAGTGATGCTAAACAAGAATTAGTAAATGCTATTGAGTATGATCACAATATTCTACTATTAGATATGAACAAAGCTATATTACAAAATATCAAAAGTATGGAGGATAAATGACATTTGAATTAAATGATGAAATTGTTGAAGAGGTAACTTTAGCAGGACTAATAAGCAGCTATGAGATAACACTTGATATCCTAAAGAATACAATAAATAATGATATAATTGGAGTACATAGCTTTAATTTTGATGAAGAAATTTTTGCACTTGTAGAAGATTTGAAATCTCTAGAAAGAGTTATAGAAATGTTTGGTGTAAAAAAACATTCTGTTGATAATATATTGAGAGAGTTCAAGGAAGATGTATACATCCAAGTTAGAGATTTTGAAGAACTCAAGAAGATTAATCAAATGCTAGTTAATAAAACTCATGTATTAACTGAAGAGCTTGATGACCTAAAAGACAAAATTAAGAACATATTAGGATAGAAATAATGAAAATATTTAACTTTACGGTCTGCAGAGTTTGTGGTAATGTAGTAAAAGAAGGGGAGAATTGCCCTGTGTGTAATACAAAGTAGTACAAAATAGTACAGAGTAGTAAAGGGAACAAATGTCACTATTAGTAGGAAGTGTGTCTGAATTTTTTAAGAACGGTTTTATACGAACCTTTGATCAGTGGTTGTTAATAGAAGCTATAAAACCTATACAAACATCATATGGGTCCAATCCTCCAAATTTTGATAATAAACAAATAGTGTCATCTACTCAAAGTATTGGGACGTTTTTTATATATAGTAATAATATGTATATGGTACAAATTCATGAAAATGGAGAAATAGCATTTGGTGGTAACAAACGTATTCCAAATAGTTTAGAAGAACTAATTGATATGCAAATTACAGATGATAGGTTGTTATCCATATCAGGAACTGCAGTATTTGGAAGAGTTTTCTATGTTCTGTTGGAGGTTCTGAAGCATAGCAATAATGTTAATTTATATTTTAGAACAACAAATGATAATCTAACTAAACTATACAATACACTCACTAAAAATAAAAACTTTCTAAATGAACTTAGTAAAGTAGGATATAGCATGTCTAAAATAGATAATCAATATGTGTTGACCAAATTATGAAATCTTTTGAGGAATTCTTAGAATCAAATGAATTTAAGGGTAGAATACACAATGCACGTAATAGAATTGATAATGCAGATGTAGAGTTATTAGTCCCAAGATGTGGAAACTCTATACTAATTAATGAAGGTATTATCATACCTATTGATTTTAAAGTAACAACCTTAGATCTTGAGGAACTTAATAGTAACAATGTTTTTAAAAATTTAAATATTATTTTTACCAATAATGAGGATTCATTTTATAAAGGTGGTGTTATAAATATTGGTATTAAAAATGTTACGAATAAGACCCAACTATCATCATTAATTGGACACGAACTTATACATGCTATACAAGATGAAAGAAGTAAAGGAAAGTACTTAAATTACATTCATAAATTGGATAATATATTAAAATTAAAAATACGATCGGGAAAATATTTTCTTGAGGACTTAAAGAGGTTATCAGGCATAAACAATACTTCCTTTTTGTTTAAAAATCCTTACGAAAGAATGGCTTATGCTTATCAAATGGTTAAGGAATTTAAGAATAATTTCTCAATAGGTGAATTAATACAACTAATACAATTATTATATCCAGAATTTAATAAAGATAAACAATTTTTAAAATACTTGTATCAATATTATGAAAATATCTTATAAAATAACTAAAAAGGAAATGAATGAAAGTAACACTTTTGCACAATACACCACTATGGATTAATGCTCATGGAGCTAGGACTTGTTGGGATAGTGGAGAAAAATCAGATACTGAGGAAGTAGTTGCGTACGCTAGACAAGAAGCTATAATGGATGGGAATGACTGTTTCTTTAACTCAGATAACATCATTGGACCTAGTGACGCTGCTCTTATTGACAGAGTAGGAAATAAATTTAAACACCAAAGTATTCTGGAACATGTAAGTTATAATTTCTATATTGAAGGTGTTTCAAGAGCATTGCTTCAGGAGTTAGCTCGCCACCGTATTGCTAGTTTAAGTGTTAAGAGTACTCGCTATACACTTAAGGAACTAAAAACTGAAGAACCATTCCCTTCCCATATTGGAAGTATGTCACAAAGAGAGTTAGAGGATAATCTACCAAGACTTAACAAATATTTAGTTATGACTGGAGAGAAACTTGTTGATATGGCGTCAATATCAGCTTTGGAGAATTTGAGACAATGTTTAGTAGCTGGTATTAGTAATGATAAAGCAAAATATTGTTTACCAGAAGCTTATAAAACTTCATTGACATGGACCATTAACATGCGTTCATTACAAAACTTTATTTCATTACGTAGTGACAAATCAGCACTATGGGAAATTAGAGATTTAGCTAATATGGTATATAACAATCTCCCTGAAGAACACAAATATTTGTTTGATGGGTCATTGAAAATCATAGAAAATAATGATTAATACAGTGATTAATACAGTGATTAATACAGTGATTAATACAGTGATTAATATAAAGGATACAATAATGACACAAATATTATCATTCACAGAATTCACAAAACAAAAAGATATTAATAACATTAATACTAGCAATATTATTAATGAAGTAAATTTAAATGCTGAATATTTCGACCTATCAGGAATTGGCCCTCAGTCATCTGGGTTAACATTCCCAATATGGATAGCAATGGGGAAAAGTAAAACAAACCCAAAAGTATATATTAAACAAAAGGGTGAACTTATTGGTATTAGTGTTGATAACATCCCTGAAAATATAGATGAAAAATTGAAAGAGTTTATAACTAAGAACTCAAAGGTATTAAAAGATTACTGGGCTTCACGAATTACAACTGATCAGTTTGCTGATAGATACACTAAAGTATAGGACTTATATGATAGTTTACTCTACTCAATTTCTATATGAAATGGCAAACCTTAGTTCAAATAAAACAGGCATAGGTTATAACATCTGGATTAGTCCTAAGAACGCCAATCATGGACCTAGAATTAAAATATATAAGAATATGCCACCTAATGGTACTAATTTTTCAATTTCTGTTGAAGATTCTCCTCGCATAGTAGGTGGGGCTTCTTTTGTCACTCCTAAAGAATTAAACGAAATTTTTAAATTTATTCTACTAAATAAACAACTATTACTGGATTACTGGACTGGAGTTACTTTTGATACTCTGGAAGTAGTACGAAAGATTGAGAAAATATGACATCTACTTACATCTCAAAACTAAAAGATAAATTTAAACCTGTATTAATGCAAACTGCTTATAACTTTGCTTCTTTATCCACTGCTCAACGTAAACAAGTAGGAGCTATTATAGCAGATGAAAACGGTAGAATTTTAGTCACAGCGTACAATGGTACTATTAGTGGTTCCTCAAATATATGTGAAGAAAGTACAGATACTGAATGCAATATGTGTACAGCTGGTCACATACTTAATGAAGAAATCTCTACATTAACTACCTGTAACAATTGTGACTATGAAGGTATGATATTAAAAACCAAAGATGAAGTAATCCATGGAGAACAAAACTTAATTTGTTATGCCGCTAAACATGGGATTGCTATACAAAATACTATTATGTTTGTTACTTTAAGCCCTTGCGTTAATTGTGCAAAATTGATAATCCAAAGTGGTATTAAAGAAGTATATTATTCAGAAGATTATCGTGACCTAAGTGGTGTTGAGTTTCTAAAACAATATATCAAATGTGAAAAGTTAGATATTCAATAAAGGTGCTTTTAAGGGTCTCTGTGGTATGATTCGGGATAACAAGAAAAGGATTGAGAATGTCAGATATTAAAATGATTGTATTACACGCTATTAGTGTGTATGATTTGGAATCTGTAACTGATAAAGAAGGTCGGTACGACCTGTCCAGATATTGTGCTGTAGCCACTACCAATGAACTCTATAGGTTAGAAGATTTATATTTATTAACGAATCATAGTGGTCATAACTGGACTAAAAATTATAAAGTTACGTCATTACATCCATTTCCTAAAGTTACGTCATTACATCCATTTCCAAGAAGTACTTCAATTGGTGATATAATAGCAGATGTTTCTGACCCACACTGTATTGATTGGTTTGTAGTTACGAGTGATGGCTTTAAGAAAATATATGTAACTAATGCTTGTGAGGGTTTGGATGAGTTATTAAGTTCAATATCAGAAGTTAGATACTTTATTGTGAGTTGTTTCTTCGGTCTTGGTCATAATGATTTTGCACTTGAGTGTAACTCATATCCTTCTCGTAAAGATATAGTTCAGAAGTGTGCAGATGTATTATATAATACAATGAGTGTATGTGTTTGTACTGATGATATATCTATTACTAACATTATAGAGTTAAACAAGCAAGATTTTCTTGATTATAATTCAAAGGATTAATATGGAAAATCGAATTTTAGTTATTCGTTTTGGCGACAATGATTTTGGACACTCATTAACATTTTTTTGGACAGTACCTTCTTGATGAAGTTGGTGAAGATATCTGTAAAAAATATATGAGAAAAATCATGATGACTTTAACGAAATCATGACACGTTTATTCAGAGCTTCACTTGTGCTATACTCAAACAGATTTGATATGTATTGTGAGTGGCAAACGAAAGAAGAATTATTTTCTAAAATGGATGAATATTTAAACAGAGATTATTATGTACTAAATGATACTGAGTTTATTCTAACATACGAACATGAGTACGATAATTCAGAAACCTTAGTTGTTGACTTTATTAATAATCAAGCATTAATTGTATAATATGTAAATAAAAGAAGGAAGATTAATATGGAAAAAATGTACCTGAATGTAGGAGATTGGTCACAAGATGGACACAATCAATACAAACAAGTTTTGGTAACCGTAAATAAAACAGTTGATGAAATCAGACAGGCGTATAAAGATTCTTGTAAGTTGACTGGAATTTCATTTAATCATAATGAAGATTATACTGGTCTTAAATTAGGGTATGATTCTCCATTCAGAATTGCTACTGAATATGAAAATTCAGTTATTAGCTCTGAAGCGATGGAAGTTCTTTCTAAATTTGGTATTACTTTCGAAATGGATGAAGGTGAAAATGAATATTATATTGGTGGTGTAGACGAATTCACCCGAATTTGGTTCCAATTTGTAACATTAAGTTTACCAGATTTGGTATGGTCGAGTGATGCTAAACCAGCGTATCCAAGTATTAATGGATTTTGGAATGATGGTTTGAACTGTCAGTTTGGATATGGATTATTTTGTTAATGGTGTTATTAGATAGTGTATCAGTTTGGAAAAAAGGAGAAGTAACATGGCACATAACCCAAGATTAGCAGACAAACAAGATGTAGGTGAGTTTGAAAGAAAACTTATCGACAAGTTACACATTTTGCGTTATTTACTTAATGCTAATGTGAGTGAACTGTATCAAAAATATCAGAAATCCAAACAGAAGAAAAAGAAAGAATTACTCAAACAATTAATCAACTCCAATTATGAAGAGTGGATTGAAAATGAGCGTGTTCTTCAGAAATTGTGGAATTTTGAAGAGAATGATAATTTCATTAAATTTTGGGACTTTCCTGCTTGTTCATGTCCTCATATGGATAATAATGACAATTATCCAACAGGTTATTATATTAAGTCACAAACTTGTATTATTCATGGGTGGAAGTAATGATTTCTTTAAAGAGTTTTGTAATAACTCTACTCTGGAAGCAAAATAAATGGCACAAATATTCAGTGTTGCGACATACTCTTGCTGTTGCTTGGTGGTGTATTAAGCTAAAAAAATATAGTATGGTATGGGCTGCTTTGCTACACGATATTGGAAAACCTCTTGTTGCTTTTCAAGATGAAGAAGATATTGCAGAAGGTGGTAAGAGTTATTCATTTACAGGTCATGAAGAGAAGAGCTATCAGATTATAAGAAATGTCCCTGACTGGTTAATATCTCAGAGAACTAAACAACTGGTACGATACCACTATCTTATTACTGGTATGGCTGTCGATTTATATAAATTCAATAAAACTAAGCAATATGATTACTTAGCATCCTATGGCAGAAGATTAGATATTTGGACACGACTACCAGAAACTCTACAATACGATTTAATGTTGTTTAAATTTTGTGATGATAAGGGGAAAGGTTATCACAATATTAGAAAAGCAGTACCAATGATTATAGAAGATGAATACAACAAAGTTATAAGAGAAAGGGGTTGGTAATGGATTATATTTTATATATTTGGTTATATACTGCCAAATCACAACTCCCTACTAAGATGATGTACGAAACATCCTCAAAAGAAGAGTGCGTCTTCACAGCTAATCAAATGAAACATGATAAGTTCATTATGCTTGACAGTGGTAAGAAGCTTAAATTTAATGAGATTCATACAGAGTGTGTTGAAGTTGATTATGAGTGAGGGATAGATGAAGACTTTTAGGATTAAAAACAAAGAGGGTTTATTCAGTAACGGTAAGAAGTTTACCAGAAACGGTAAGATATTTACTACTGAGGGTGGACTAACCAACCATATAACACAAAGTGATGACAAGTTTAAATATGTTGGTCATGAACTCATGTTAGTAACTTATGAGGATATGATAGAAAGAGAACAACCAATTGAATTATTTATCTATGAAAAATTAGTAAAATACTTTAGTGGTAGATCTTTTCCTATTGAGAAAATGTCTATATTATCAACATTAGCATTAGAACAACAAAAGAATGGATATGAAATATCCGATGAATGGGAATAAATGAAAATACTAGAAACTCCGTTAAAAACATCAATGCTATTGTTACACATATTTGTCGAGGGATTCCCACAATTGGTAGACTCGATGAAAAGTTCAGAACATGGTACAGATGGAAGATTAAACCCCTATCATACTGAAGGTGATATCTTCACACACACAATGATGGTATTCAAAGAAGCTATAACTAGATATCCTGACAACTATTTACTACAAATCGCAACTCTATTACATGATATTGGTAAACCAAGTGCTCGAGAAGAGTTTGAGAAGAATGAAATTAAAAAGGTAAGATTTGTTGGTCATGAAGGTATTTCTGTATATAAAGCAATCGATATTTTAAACTCTAAAGCTTTTGAGGTTTTTGAATTAACACAAGATGAGAAGTTACTAATTATTAATACAATAGCTCTTCATGGAAGCTTCTTTGACTCTTTTGATTCAGGAAAGCAACAAGAGAAAATGGAGAATAAGTTTACATTTAGAAATTCAGATACACTAGAGTTAGTTCAAAAACATCTAATTTGTGACCATAATGGACGTTTATGTACTGAACCACATGATTCAAGAAATGTTGAAGAGTATATTGTTCCAAGATTTGGTACTAGAGGAAGTGCATTTATTAACTTTACTAGTGAGATAGTGTTATTTGTAGGACCTCCATGTAGTGGAAAATCAACAGAGTACAATAAGAATTATACAAATCATGTTAAAATATCTCGTGATGATGCATTATTAGAGTATGGTCTTGCTAATTATCCTGAACTAAACTATAGTCAATTATTTAAAACACTTACTGAAGATGAACAAAAAGAAATTGATAAATTGGTACAAACAAAGTTCCAAAGTTCTGTTAAGAGTGGAGAAAATATTGTCATTGATATGACCAATATGTCTCCAAAATCTAGAAGAAAATGGTTGACTAATGTCCCCAAGGAATACAAGAAAAGAGCTGTGGTATTCTATACTGGACACAACACTTTAGTAGAGCGTAACACCATTCGTGCTGCAGAAACTGGAAAGTATATACCTGAGAAAGTATTAATCAGTATGTTTAAAAATTTCACACCTCCTATGTATGATGAAGTTGATGAAATTGAGTATATTATCTAGCTCAGTTTCACAACCCTCCAAAAAACCTTCAAATATATTATAAATACCTCTACACGAATTACTTCAAAGGCAATAAATGAACCTCTATGATACTCATAAAATAGATTTTACCAAAGAACCTATGTTCTTTGGAGAAGGAAAGAACACTCAAAGATTTGATGTTATGAAATATAAATTTTTCGATACAAATAATGATAATCAACAAGCTCGTTTTTGGAGACCTCAAGAAATTAGCTTACTCAAAGATAAAAAAGACTTTCCACTTATGGCAGAACATAAGAAATGGATTGTTACAAAAACATTACAAAAACTTATTTTTCTAGATTCACTTCAAGGACGTTCTCCATTTGCAACGTTTGGATTGATCACTACATTACCTGAACTAGAAAATGATATACTAACATGGACCTTCTTTGAAGGTAGTATTCATTCCAAATCTTATTCTCATAACTTAAGAAATGTATATACCAATCCTTCTGAAGTTTTTGATGAAACTTTTGAAATTCCTCTTTTAATGAAACATGCAGGTAGTATTTCTGGTCCATATAATGAATTATTCAAACATGTAATCGATTATTTGTATAAACAACAGAATAATATACCAACAGATGAAAAGTATATGAAGAAGCTCAAGAAACAAGTGGTTAGAGCTTTAATTAATGTAAATATTCTTGAAGGTATTAGATTCTATAGTGGTTTTGCTAGTATTTGGGCTATTACAGAAGGTGAAGGTATTATTGCTGGAACTTCAAGAATTCTTAGACTTATCTGTAGAGATGAGAACCAACACCTAGCACTAACTCAGAAAATTATTAATATTTTACGCAAAACCAAAGATGAAGGTTTTGTAGAAATTTTTGAAGAAATGGAAGAAGAAATAACAGAAATGTATATGACTGCTATTTCAGAAGAGTTTGAGTGGGCTGACTTATTATACTCAAAAGGTTCAGTAGTTGGTCTAAATGCAGTCATTATTAAAGATTATTTAATGTATTTAACTCATACACGAACTAAAGCTATTGGTATTAAAGGAATCTACCCAACACATACTAAAAATCCTCTACCTTGGATAGAAGCATGGATTACAGAAAGTGCTACAGAAGGTACTCCTCAAGAGGATGAGATAACTGATTATGTGCAAGGTGCTATCGATTTAGATGACAGTATAAATAATCAAGAATATATTAATATGTTTAAATTTTAAAGGAAATATATGTCATGTAATTATGTAATTGGTAGACATGGTGAGCGAAAACCATTTGATGCCAATAAAATAACTGAAAAAACACTACTATCTAGTGAGGGGTTACAAGTATCTCCTTCAGATATTGAATTAAAATCTTGTGCTCAGTTTCATGATGGAACCACAACAGATGAAATTCAAAAAACATTAATTAAAACAGCTGCTGATCAAATATCTGAAGAAACTCCTGATTATGATATAATGGCTTCGAGATTATTAAATCAGCAAGTGAGAAAAGAAGTATACGATCAATACACTCCCAAACCATTTTATGACATGATTGTTAAGAATACTGAATCAGGAGTGTACGGAACTTACATTTTAGCATCTTACTCAAAAGAAGAAATAGAATATTATGGTTCTAAAATTCGTTATGATAAGGATGATAAATTCTCATATGCTGGGTTAAAACAACTTTATGAAAAATATCTTATTAGACGTGATGGTAAAATTGTAGAGAGTCCACAAGATGTGAACATGCTAATTAATATGGTTGCATTTGCTAAGTATCCTGAGAAGGAACGTAAGAAGTGGGTTGTTGAAGGTTACAGAATTGTTTCTGATTTTGAAGTATCTCATCCAACACCAACTATGATTGGTATGAGAACACCATTCCAAAGATATATTTCATGTAATGGAATTAATTATGGTGACAGTACTGAATCTATATCTAAAGCAAATTATGCTGTAACTAAATTAACAGCCTCTCGTGCTGGTCTTGGTATGGGTATTGGAAGTATTAGAGGTCTTGAGGGAGATATTGGTGATGGACGTGTAAAACATACAGGTATTATTCCAATTGCTAAAGCTTCAGAATATTTGACTAAATCGTTTTCACAAGAGATGAGAGGTGGTGGTGGAACAACATTCATGCCTTTCTTCCATTGGGAGATTGGAGACTATCTTGTATTAAAAAACAACAAAGGTACAGAAGAAAATCGTGTACGAGGGTTAGATCATACTCCTCAATTTAATAGATTATTCTACTCGAGAGTTTTTAAAGAAGAAGACATTACTCTATTCCATATGAATGATGTTCCTGGTCTTTATGAAGCTATGGGTGATAATGATAAATTCCAAGAATTGTATGAGTATTACGAAAAGAAACTTCCCAAGAAGAAAAAGAAAACCATTAAAGCAGAAGTTATTTGGGATTCATGGAAAGGTGAGAGATTTCAAACAGCTCGTGTTTATGGTATTAATCAGGACCATTTCAATACACATAGTGCATTTAACATAAATGTAGAACACAGTAATTTGTGTTTAGAGATTGGACTACCCAACAGTCCGTTAGATGGTTCTGCTGGAACACCTGAGATTTTTGCTTGTATTTTGATGTCTCAAAACTGGGGATATATGAGAGATGAACGAATACCTATCGTAAGTGAATATTCAGTTAGATTTCTTGAAGAAGTAATTGATTTACAAGAGTACGCTATGCCAGAAGTAGAGTACGCAGCTAAAGGTAGAAGAACTTTAGGAATTGGTGTATCTGATAAATTTCACTGGTTAGCTAAGAATAAACTCATGTATAATACATTAGAAGCAAGAAATGCAATTCACAAACGTATGGAAGCTATATCTTATCATTTGTATAAAACTAGTGTTGAGTTAGCTAAAGAACGAGGACCTTGTGATCTATATAAAGATACCAAAGCAAGTGATGGTCAATTAGTTATTGATACGTATTGCAGAACTGTAGATGAACTAGTAACAGAACCACTTCATTACGATTGGGATGAGTTAAAAGCAGAAATCGCCACTTATGGTATGAGACACTCAACACTTATGGCAGTTGCACCAACAGCAAACAGTTCAAGAGTTAGTAACAGTACACCAGGTGTTGAGCCACCGAGAAACTTATATTCAGGCAAAGAGGATAACAAAATTATTGTTAAGCAGTTAGTTCCTGAATATAATAAGTTAAAGCACTATTACACCACAGCATGGAGTGAAGATTTTAACAATATTGATTATTTTAAAGAATTAGCAGTAATACAGAAATTTGTTGACCAAGCTATCTCAGTTAATCAGTACGCTGATTTAACAAAATATGAAAAAGGTTATCCAAATTCACTACTAACGAAAGAATATATGACTCACTACTATTATGGTGGTAAGACATTATATTATCAGAATTTTAGAACTTCTAAAAAAGCAGATGATGAAGATGGTGAGCATTTATTAGACATGGAAAAGGATGATGGTTGTGCTGGTGGAGGTTGTAAGATATGATCGATATTATTGAAGATATTGAAGATAACATATCTGTATTAAAACAAGAGCTCTCTGACAAACAATCAGAGAGTATGGTTATACTTGATGAATTTAGGTACGCTCTAGCTCCAAATGTAGATACTGCAAAAGAACGCTATAATGATATAGTTAAAGATACCTTCCATATAAGTAAAGCAATTAAACACCTCAAGAAAGCTAGAAAGAGTTTGTTAAACACTCAACTCTTAAGGTTGTTTTAAGGGTTTTGTGGTATCGTTCCGGATACAAAAAGGATTAAAAATGAAAACACAAGCTGTTACAGATATTTCCAGTTCGGAAGCATATCATATGATCAAAAGCTCTAAGGGTCGGATTTTTTCAGTTACATTCTATAAAAAGAATGGGGATAAACGCAAATTAACAGGACGGACAGGTGTTACTAAATACCTTCGTGGGGGCAACACCACTCACACACCTGAATACTACAATGTGTTCGATCTAAAGGTTAAAGAGTATAGAAAGGTTAACCTTACCACAATTGAGTCTCTAACCATGGATAAGGTTAATTATCGAGTAACTTCAGACAAGTAAGAGACCTTTAAGGGTCTTTATGGTACGATTCGGGATACAAAAAAGAAGGAAAAGAAAATGAGAAAAGCAACAGGTTATACAGCGTATGAAAGTTTAGAGCGTAAAGCAGCTAATGCTATTGCTCGTAAGAATTCAAGTCGTGCTCCTAAAAAGACAGCAGAAGAACTAAGAGCGTTTATTTTTGGTGGTCCAAATAGTTCAGTAACAAGATCGG
>SCLJ03000197.1_pt1 | contig 25692 bp, 39 predicted proteins | sample 7267891 | NCBI WGS metagenome assembly SCLJ03 (sample SAMN10721082, study PRJNA514188) | viral metagenome | isolation source: depth-stratified mine tailings core B | place: China: Fankou Pb/Zn Mine tailings
AATCAAATAAACGATCCAATCAGCGAAAAAGATCAAATTATTAAACCCGAATGGACTCGAAGCCGATTTATGCTTAATGACCATCTCAATAGGTGGATGCAACAAATGGGCTTTAAAAGTCCAGAAGATGCCTTGCGCTCATGGATGAAAACTCATTTCAAAAAAGTAGTGGCTCATATTGATCCTGCAATATCTGAAAGTGAAAAAGCCGACTATTGGGCGATGGTAACAATTGGCATAACACAGAAATGCCCTATTTGTGAAAGTGGTGGCTCAAATCATATTGTCATACTAGATATAGTTAGATTTAGAGAACCGGATCCAGAAGAGCAAGCTAAAGTAGTCGGTGATCAATTCTTGCTATGGAAGCAAGATAAATTAAAGGTTGAAACAGTAGCTTATCAGGCTGGCTTATATAGGATAATCCAAAACATAGCTATGAAGCGCGGTATTCATATTCCGATATGGAAATGGAGACCAGATAGAAGCAAAAGACGTAGAGCGATCTTGCAAAGTGGTTCATGGGCTGGAGGGTTAGTTCATATTCGTTGGGATATGCCTTTAGCCGGTGCTTTTGTCGAGGAAGTAGTCCAATTCCCGCAAGGAACGCATGATGATATGTTTGATGCTTATTTAGGAGCTGCCGAGGAAACCGTATTGACTCCACGTCAAAGAGCTTTTTCACAGAAGCCAAGAGGGCTATAATCTATGTTATGCAACCAAGAGCAAAACTAAAAGTTTACAATAATGATAAATATCTTGGTGATTTAGATATTACAGCTCATCCAGTTGATCAAAAAAACAAACATTGGTGGACAATTCCAATATTTATTATTTCAATTTTAGCTATAGTTTTTGGCTTGTTTATAGTTATCGCAACTATTTTATAAAAATTACCCCTGTAAAAGTGTGACTCAACTGTGAGTAGGTTACATACTTTATGATAATGTAATTAACTTGTTCTTTCGGTGTTGTTGTCTATTTACTCAAAACCAATTGTTCAACACCATAAAAAAGACCTTGAAGCGTGTAGGTTGCCTAAATACTGTTAAGGTTGATTAATCCACAACAATAGAACCACAATAACAGGTATGGCAAACGCTTCACAAAGAAACATCATTACTCCTTTACCACAAATTACGCCGGTAGCAAGTGCAAACTCCGCTGCTTCACCTCCTCGCTCATCTGCACCTGTTGTTTCTCAAAACTCGAAGCCTACTTATCCTTATCCCGATCAACAAGCTCGACTAGAGCGTTACAGGTTCAATTCATTACTTTTTGACGGTAATCATTTTGATGCTTTCAAAATCAAGGTAGATAACGAGCTTTATAACAAGAACTACAGCCGTTTGCGTTACATTGTAAACAACTTTCCTGCTCTAATTAGCAAGATTTGCGCAGATATGCTTTTTGGTGATTTCCCGCGCATAACATTACCTGAGGGTTCTAATCACGACGATAACAGTGCATGGCTAGAAGCATGGCAACACGAAGTTGAATTTGAAACCGTTTGTTATGAGTCAGCCATGACAGCTAGTTATAAAGGCGATACGCTATTTAAATTACGTATCGGTCCGATGCATGAAGGTGATGAGGAAAGTTCAGTCATTGTTGAGCAGGTTCAACCAGATTTTTATTTCCCTACGCTTAACCCTCTTAATGTCAGCGCAAAGCCAAGCAAAGAAGAGATATCATTTGTTATTGAGATTAATGGTGAACAGTACTTAAAAAAAGAAATTCATACCCCTGTAAAAGTGTGACTCAACTGTTGGAAAATGGAAGGCACTGAGATTATTAGCCAAGAAACAGAGCAAAAAGCCAAGGAACTACTCAATGATCCAAATTTTGTTGAGGATGAGCCAACTGGTGTTGATCGTATTTTACTGGTTCATGTTCCGAACTGGAAAGACGGTCGGACTTACTTTGGCAATGATGACTATCAGGATTTAACTACCCTATTTTTCGCTATAAACAACCGAATCAGCAAAATAGACAATATCCTTGACAAGCACAGTGATCCGATCCTAGCGATTCCGGAAGGTATTTTAGATGAAGAGGGTCATGTTAAACGTGAACATCTAGGACTATTTGAAAAAGGCCAAGATGGTGAAGTGCCAGAATATATCGTTTGGAACGCTCAACTTGAAGCTGCCTTTAACGAGATTGACCGTTTATTTGATTCTCTATACCTATTTAGCGAAATAAGCCCGGATGCAATGGGTCAGTTTGATGATGCGACTGCCGCAAGCGGAAGAGCTCTCAAATACAGAATGATGCGTACGGTTGCTAAGATTAAGCGAAAACAACTATATTTCGATCAAGCCATCAAGGAAGTGGTTTATTTAGCCCAACTACTGGCTATTAAACACAAGATCAAGTGCATGGGTAAAACCTACACTGGCGATCCTGAATTGCCATCTATTGAATGGAATCACCCAATCCCACAAGACAGTTACGAGCAAGCCCAAGAAGAGGAATTGAGACTTGCATCCGGCAACCAATCCCTACAAGACAGCATAATGAACATTGACGGCTTAACGGAAGAGCAAGCTGAGGAAAAAGTAAAAGCAATCCAAAAAGAGAAAAAAGCCTTAACTCCAAAGGTAACAGTGCCGGTAGGTCCAAGCAATCCTTCTGCTGAGCCCGGTATTGCCGTACCCGGACAAGCACCAAATAAAACACCTAGTGGAGCTCCGGTTGCACCAGCTAAAACCGATCCTTACGCCACAAATATCACTACGCCAAAAACATCTGTTGTACCAGCAAAACAATGAGGTAACGCATGGCAAGCGTACTTTTTCCAAAAACCATCGACCTCAACGAAGCGTCAATCAAGGATCTTAGTATATTGTTTAACTCAACAACTACCGATTTAAATAAATATATTTTTACCTTAAACGGTGTAACAGTTTCAAAAGCTGCCATTATGTCAGTTAGAATGCAGTGTCATCAACGCATTCAGCAACTAGGTAATGATGTTGGTAACTGGATCCAAAATACAGTACCCCAACAATACGTTCAAGGTATGCAAGATGCCGCTCGACAGCAATCACATTTTGGTGATCATGTTGCTGCCGGATTAATTCTTGGCGCAATTGCTGGTGGCGCTTACGCTAACTTATCATCTAAGGCTGTTATGACATCTAGTAGAATTTTAACCGTTCCTAATTCCATTTTTGATTTACAAAAACAATCCGTTCAAACGATCATGGATGATATGAGCCGAAGTTTTGGCAATACACTTACCTACATGAGCCGATCAACAGACGGCATAATCAGCAAAATACAAACACTTGGCATAAGACAAGCGCTTGCGGAGGGTGCCAAAAATGGCTTATCCGAAGCAGATATATCGGCAAAAATAACTAAGTTGATCGAGAGCAATAACATTTACGGTTTAGTAGATAAAGCTGGTAGACAATGGAGTCCTGAAGATTACGCCAATATGCTTGTTAGAACAAAACTAGTCGAGGCACGTAATAATGGGTTAATGAATGGCTTGTTATCTGCTGGTAAAGATTTGGTTGAGGTTTCCAGTCATGGTGCAATTGATCAATGCGGACCTTGGGAAGGACGAATTTTATCAATTAGTGGAACAGATCAACTATACCCTAGTGTTGAAGATGCCTATGCCGGTGGTTTATTCCATCCCAACTGCAAACACAGTTTAAATAGCGTTAATCCGTCATTATTCCCAAGTGAAAAGAAATCTCCCGAAGGAGCTATGGCATAATGTCTGTTTATATAAAGAAAAACTGCAAATGGTGCGGAAGAGTATTTACGGCCGAAAGACTGGACACCAAATACTGCTCAACACGATGCAGAGAAATCTCTTACAAGATTAAACAAGCGGATCCGCACGAGGATCCGTTTTTGTCTGTGGAGGAAAATATAAAACCAAGGAAGAGTTATGAAGATTATTTAGCAGAAGATCGTAAACGTCCACCATCTCCTTACTTAGCACCTCCTGGCGCAAAACCACCAATACCGTTTCCGAAAGGTAGGAATAATTATTGATACCGCTATGGTTGATTAAATTACATCACTTGCTTAACAATTATTATTGAACCAAGCAATAGCGTGGGCAGACCACGAAAAAACACTGAAGCGAGGTAATATTATGCCAGAACCGGCAAACGCAGTACCAACTGCACCAAGCGCGAGTGGGGGCGTACAACCACCGACAGAACCAGCAACTCCAGCTGAACCTAAAAATCCAGCTCCAGTTGAACCGGCAAAGTCGTTCGATCCTGAAAAGGACTTAACAAAAGATCAATGGGAAGCGATTTACGGTAGTGGCCGTTTTAAGCAACTCAATGAGCGAGCAGCCAAAGCAACCGAGCTTGAAAAAGCCGCTAAGGAAGCCGAGGAAGCAAAACTCAAAGAGCAAGGAGAATGGCAAAAGCTAGCTGAATCGAAAGACCAAGAATTAAGCACACTGCAAGGTGCAGTGATCAATGCTGAAATTCGAGCCCAAGCAGCAGCTTTAGGCGCAGTCAATCCAAACATTGTAGCGAATGCTCTTGATCTGTCAGGAATTGAAGTCGGCAAAGACGGCAATCTGACAGGAGTAAAAGAAGCAATCGAATCCTTAAAAGAATCGGATCCTTACCTCTTTAACAGTTCGAATAATAACAATAATAATCAGACTCCGCGAGTTGGTTCGGGAACGAACCCCGGTAGCAACGGAAACACCGGAACAAGATTTAAGTTATCGCAGTTGCGTGATCCTAAATTCTATCGAGAAAATAGGACTGCGATTCAACTGGCTATGCGTCAAGGGCAAGTCGAAAACGATACCTAAATTCTGAACAAGCGATAGTCGGAAAGGTTTAAACCTATCATGCCATACATGGACAACACTGCTGATGCTGCGTTTATTCCTGTAATCATCTCAAATGAAGCTTTAGGGGCTTTCGGTGGTTATATGAACATGGCCAAGACAGTTTCATTAAACTGGGATTGGACTACCGCAACTCAGGGTGCAACTTTACAAATCCCTAAACGAGGTGCGCTTGTTGCCAACAGCAAAGCCTCAAATGCTAGCGTTGTGGTTCAAAACCCAACTGCTACTACGATTCCTGTTACTCTAAACCAGCACTGGGAATCAACCTTTGGTATCGATGACGTAACAGCTGTTTTGGTAAACCAAGACACTCTAGCCGGTTACGGTCAGGATGCCGCCATTGCATTAGCTAACGAGATTGAAGAGTACCTAGCAGGTCAATATGCTGGCTTAACAGCTACGCCTATTACTTTCAACGCTACAAGTCCGACTACAATCGACGCTAGTATGCAAGCCGTTCGAACATACTTTAGTACTCAAAAGGTGCCAAAGCTCGAACAGCGTAATGTGTACGTTTCAACAGGTATTTATCAGAACTTACTTACTGTTCCACAGTATGTACAGGCTCAAAACATTGGTCTAATGAACCAAAGCGAGAATGTACCGTTGGTTAAAGGTTCTGTGCTTCCTATTTACGGTTTAGTCGTATGGGAATCTCAGTTCGTTGTCAATACAGGTACATCTCCATCTTCAATCGATCATGCGATTGCCTACACTGAAAATGCCTTTGTGTTAGCTTCTCGACCGTTGCCTAAAGTACCAGAAGGTTACGGCGCAGTCTCAGAAGTTGTTCAGGACGAAGATGTTCAAATAGGTTTCCGAACAGTATCAAGCTTTAACCCAAGCATGACAGCTGTACAGGTTACACTAGACGTTCTCTTCGGTGCTGCCGCACTAGACGTTCGACGTGGTATTGAACTTGATTTCACTCACTAGAATAGAGTGAATCTCGGTCAAGCTTTAAGAGCAGTTTTACCGCTGCTCTTTTTGCTTTGGTCAAACCGTTTAGGTTGACTAATTCACAACAACCATAGGACAATTCGAATGTAACAAATTGTTTGAAAATAATTAAGCTAAAGGAGATGTGATGCCATTTTTTCAAAATCTAAAAAAACAAATATGTCAGGTTTATGAGCCAGAAGTAAAAAAAGTAGTTGAGGCCGGTTGGAAGGAATTATCCGATGTCGAGGAACAACTATATCGTGAGGGACTAGCTGCAGAACAAGACCTAACAAGTGCTGTTGCTATCGAAGAGGCACGCGTAAAAGCCGGTATATATAAAGTCATTAACGACGTAAAAGGACAAACTGAAACTGCTGTCAGTACCGCTGAAAAAAGCGCTACAAGTAAAGTTAGTTCTACTGTTAAGAAAGTTACCAAAGTAGCTAAAAGCGCTACAAGTAAAGGATCTAGCGATGTCTCCAGCAACAAATAACAACGACGCTCAACTTATACCAGCAGCTCATTTGCCAGTAATTACACAGGCAACCGAGCTCTTGTCTAAGCCTGGTTTCCGAAAAGCTACCGAACAAGAAGAGATTAACTTCCGCAAGGCAGTTTTGCTCCAAACTCCATCAGTGCTACGAAAACTTGAATCCAAGAGACTTAAAGAAGAGGCAGATTTCCTAAAAGGATTGGAAGCTGATGACGATTTCAGTGCCGAGAATACTAATGTCGAAGATCTATTGCATGCTCCAGTTACTGATGCTCAAAAGACTGGTGCATTAACTCCCGAACAAGTCGCAACCATGAATCAAGGTCAGACACCGGATAATTTAAATCCAGAAGTTGCAAACACTGTAGATTTAGTTTCCGGCTCTAGTAGCCCTGTCTCAGACACTGGTAGCACCGATTCAACAAATAAGCCACCGTCAAGGCGCACTAAGACAAATACCAACAACTCATCAAATACAACTAAAAGTGAAGGAACCACCTCACAAGATAGCTCTACTAAATAAATATTAGCTACCAGTGTAATTAGAAAGGTAAAATAATGGAAAATAGACACGCATCACGATTAACACTTCAAGCATCAACTGCTGAAACAGCCTCAGGAAATGGCGCAGCGGTTGAGTCGGGAGAATATCGAGATTTATTAGTTACGCTTAACTGTACCGCTGCCAGTGGTACAAGTCCAACTCTGTTAGTTCAGCTACAAGTATCTGATGATGGCGGAACTACCTGGTATAACTTACCAAACGGTGCATTTACTCAACTTACAGCTGTCGGCACTCAGGTTCTGCAAATTGACTCAGCATTTGGTGACACAATAAGGGCTAGTTGGACAATTGGAGGTACGACACCATCATTTACGTTTGCGGTTAAAGCCGTAGCGAAAGGATAGGTCGTGAGTCGCCGTCAGTACATCTCGTCAACTTACTTGACAAGTTATTTGAATGGTCAAGCATTGTCTGGCGACTTCCCGACAGAAGATGCTCTAATTGAATTTGCGGAAGAGATGATCGACGGTTACGTTGGTCCACAACGCAAATGGTTCCAGCTTGACAGCTCGTTTATTGCCGGAGTATATACGCCACCGGACTATGAACCGGAAACACCAGTCGTAAAAGAGCTGAGGGGTAGAATTACAGCCATAATTAGCCCCAATCAATACATGCTTGAAACATGGCAACAAAATGCCTATCAAAACAATTTCTTTCAGATGTGCAATATTGATATTATTGGCGGAACTGGCACCGGGAATAGTTATCTGATCAGTGCTTCAACGCTTAATGGCGAGATAACTATCACAAATACCGACTATACAGCGGTTACAACAGATGTATTTGACACGACTTCGGTTTATCGTATCTACCAACTCGGTAAGTTCCCTAGAGACCGGGATGTGTTTTATAACACTTTTCAGAACCCAACTTTTTATTACAAAGCAATTCCTGAATATGTTCGTGAGGCTACCGCTGCACAATGCGAATATATCAACAAAATGGGTATTTCTTTCTTTATTTCGGAACGGTTACAAAGTGAGCATATTGGTCCGTATAGTTATCAAAGACAACCAAATACTAATGGAACTGATTCATTTATCGCACCTAAGGCCAAGATGCTACTACGTGGCTTAATGAGCCGCAGAGGGACGATAGTAATCTGATGAGTCTGCAGTCTTTATTAAATCAAACTGTTACAGTTTACCGGTTAGCTGCCACCACCGGTAGTAAAAAGCAGATGTCAAATGTAGGAACGATTAAAGTAATGATTGCACCAATGTCTGCAACTGCTGCAGAACTAGCCAAAATAGCCTTTTCTAGAGCTTTCCAGGGCTTTGCAGAGCCAAACGCTAATATTCTTATAGGTGATTACATTCAAGACTCAAACGGCAATAAATACGACGTGCAGGGATCTCGAAATTGGACAATGGGAACTCAACCATACATTGAACTAACTTTGCAGAAGCAAGTACAGCAAGGACAAATCTAATGGCAAGTAATTCCTCATCAGCTTCAGGCGGTTACCAACTCAGTATTAATATGGATGAAGTTAAGAGATGGGCTGCAACAATTGATGAAGAGGCTGCACATATTGTCCAGCTTTATACTAATCGAGCATTAAAAAACAGTGCGGTCATTGTTGAGCAACGTGAACATAAAGAAACACCAAAAGGAGTAACTGACGGTCTTAATAAGTCGATCAAACAGTTTGTTACCGAAGAGGCAGCAACAATTGGTCCAGATCATGGTCTTAAATATGCATTGTATGTTGAAAAAGGTACAAAACCTCATATGCCACCAGTTGACGCTATAACTGCTTGGGCAGAATCTAAGGGCATCAATCCTTGGGCGTTAGCTAAATCTATAGCTCAAAAGGGTACAAAGTCTAATCCATTCGTTAAACGGACATTTAAAGCAACAAAGGATGACGTAAAAGCTGAGTTTGTTATTGCTATCAAGCTAATAACTCGATCCTTAGCAAAGGCAGGTAAAATATAATGCAACCAACAACCGTACTTAACCAGATGTATAACGAGCTTGTAACTGTGTTGCAGGGGGTCATGGATCCTAACAATGCTACTAGTCCGTTATTCCAAAATACTGACAGCACATGGAATATTTACGATGGACCCCAACAAGACTACACCGGAACACCGGCAGCCGTTTTAATTCCGAGCGATGGTCCTAAAAGTACATTCCAAAGTAACTACATGAACAAGCGTGGCTACGGTTATTATATTTTTATCGTTATGGACACTGAATTAAGTGGTTATGCAACTACACGTGCTAATATGCGCCTTATTACTGATGGGGTACTTGATTCGCTTGATCGAAGCGATATGCTAAACAATGTTGTGGACATCTTAGAAGCATCTACGTTCAAATGGATAGAAGAGGAAGGCTCAAAAGGCGTAGAAATTATTGCGCCGTTAGAGGTTAGCGCATTTAAGTTGGTTCAGACGGCTACAAGTTAATCTATTTAGAGTTATTAACTTCTTTAGTGGCTAGTTGCAACGCTCCACTAATTGTTTGGATATCGGTTGTAGCTTTATTAAATTCATTATCGGCCTGTGTCATTTGATTAGCATCCGTATTATTTACCGCTGAAACACAGTCTTGTCCACCAGAATTGAGATTGCTTAACATGTCACTCCAATACTGTTCAATAGATGGGTCAGGAATAGGGGGATAAGATTGGGCTGCGGATGCATCTGCTTGGATTTTTTGACAATCCGCACTAACAGCCGAGTAATTAAGAGCTTGGGCATCTTTACCAAATGCACTCATATCATTACCTAGAGTAGTAAAAACCGTACTATGTTGCGTTTCCCAAGAAGCCACCTGATAGGTCATTGCCGGGACTGCATTACTAAGTGTTTTTGTACTCTTCGATGTTGTTTTTGCTGGTGCCGTTGGTGTCTTACCCGAAAGAGCTCCAATGACTACTAATAACAGAATAAGCACCCCGATAATTGTTAAAATTTTATGCTTTTTAAACCAACTGATTTTTTTCTCATTCATGACTACCTCCCTAATAGGTATTAAATAACAAGCATATTATAACACTTAATTACTTCAATCCCTTATGGTTGATTATTTCACAACGCGCCACCACAATTAAAACTATCATGGCAAACACACCAAGTAAGCAAGCAACTACAACTCCCGAAACAACATCGGTAACGGAAACTCAAACAGCAACTTCAGTAACTGGATCTACCCAAGTTTATTTCGTACCTGAATACGGAGTATCAGTTGAAGCAACTAATCTCGATGATGCTATAGCGCAAGCCAAAAAACTTAAAGGAGTTAAATAGATATGAGTAATTTTTCAGGACGAAAAGTAGCCTATGGAATTGGTAAAGAAACAACTCGCGGTACTGGCGTAGTTCCCTCTTATTGGTTAGGATGGATGACTGGTGATGTCGAAGATGAAGGTAAAACTCAATTAAATGAATCAGCTATCAATGTACTTGATCAAAACATGGGAGCTGAGATTGTTGAGCTTACTGGAGGTGGTAAGATTGACGGTCTTGTTTCTGATCAATCTTTTGGATTAATACTTTATTCTCTCTTCGGATCAACTTCTGCTGCTCTTCATGGTACAGAAACCTTAGTTTACGATCACACATTTACTGAATCTCAAACAAACCAATCTCAATCCATGACGCTAACCCGCAAGGATCCAAATGTAGACATTCAGTTTGCTTTAGCGATGCTGAAGAGTTTAGATCTGGATGTTGTCAGTGGAGATTATATTAAATACTCAACTGAATGGGTAACCCAACCATCTTCCACGTCGGCTGCTACAACGGCGTTTGTTGCCGAAAATCACTTTACTGCGAAAATGGCTACCCTTAAATTCGCTGCAAATGTAGGTGGTTTAGGTGCTGCTACAGCTATTTCAGCCAAAGAAGTTAAACTGACTATTGATAAGGATGTAAACCCTTACTTTATTATTGGACAGAACAATCCAGAAGATATATTTTCTCAGAAAACAACAGTAAAGGGTGATTTTACTCTTCTATACACAGATGACACCTACAAAACTTTGCGCTTTAACAATACACCACAAGCTGTACTGCTTGATCTAAAAAACACAGGTGTAACAATTGGTACCGCTGCTAATCCTGAAATACAGTTCCAATTCCCACAAGTTTACTTAACCGAGTGGAAAGCTGCACAACCCATAGATGGAATGGTGGAGCAAACCGTTACTTTTGAAGGTACGTTTAGTCTCGGATCTGCATACATGATGCAGGCAATATTAACTAACTTAGTAACAGCCTATTAGGGAGGGTAAGAAATGGCATTTGTAGTAAAGAAAAAACTTTCATTAGACTTTTTAGGAACAGACTGGCACGCAGCATATATTAATTTTACACTTCCTTCATTAAAAGATAGTCTTTCGCAATCAACACCAACACAGGCAGAAATAGAAGCTGATCCAAAAAAATATACGCTCGAAATGATCGCTTTCCTCGAAGAGCATTTTATAGACGGCAAAGGCTGGAACGGCAACGAATTAGTCGATCTAACTAAGGATGACATTCAAGAGTTACCATCTTCTGTCTTTGCTAAAGGCGTTGAACTTCTTAGTGGAGTGCCGAGCCCAAACTCGTAAGGGGCTTAGAGCGAATAATCCTTTGGGATCGCTCAGGAAGCTCCGAAGCTCAGTATTGGATAGCCCGGCATCGTCTACGCGAGAAGTTCGGGCTTAATGCCATGGAAGCAGATGCCGAAATGGAACGCCTAGACGAGGTTATGATTAACCTTAAAATTATGCAACTCGATAACGAGAGGCAAGAAAAAGACAACATGAGGAATCGCTGACATGGATCAAACCATATTAGACATTATTATTAAAGCTAAAGACGAAGCTAGCTCTACTCTTAAAAAAGCTAGTGGCAATATGTCTAGTATGGGAAAAACTGCGGAGCATATTGCTGCAGGTGCCAGTGTTGCTCTTCTTGGAATTGGGGTTGTATCGGTAAAAATGGCTGCGACTTTCCAGCAATCCATGACTCAGCTAGTAACCGGAGCTGGCGAATCTGAAAAAAACATTAAGATGGTTTCAGCTGGAATATTGCAATTAGCTGTCGCTACTGGAACTTCAACCTCACAGTTAAGTGCGGGAATGTATATGATCGAATCGGCCGGATTCCATGGGGCTGCCGGTCTAAAAGTCCTCAAAGCAGCTGCTGAGGGAGCTAAAGTTGGTAACGCTGATTTAGGAAGTGTTTCTAATGCCTTAACTTCAATATTAAATGCCTACCATATTTCTGCAAGCAATGCGACTAATGTTACAAACGAAATGGTAGCGACAGTAGCAGCCGGTAAGATGCATATGCAAGATCTGGCGAATGCAATCTCTGCAGTTTTGCCAGTAGCCGCAGCCGCGCATGTTAGCTTTGCGCAAGTCGGGGGTGCAATAGCTACAATGACAGCACAGGGTATGAGTGCTCAACAGGCATCCCAAGACTTAGCTAATACTCTACGAGCATTACAGAATCCAAATGCCGTTGCCGTAAACGAGATGCAACAACTTGGTTTAAATTCTAACCAAGTCGCTATGAATCTTGGCAAAAAGGGACTTACTGGAACGATTCAATTATTAACGCGTACTATTACTGCTCATATGGGGCCATCTGGCGAAGTTATAATGAACGCCTTTAATCAATCAACTTCAGCAGCCCAAGATGCAAACATAATGATTCAACAAATGCCACCTTCTATCCAAGGGATGGCAAAAGCGTACATGAATGGTTCAACTTCAATGGCTGCGTGGCGATTAGAAATGCAGATGGCTACACCTCTAAATCGAAACCTAATGCAACAATTCGGAACTTTAGCGGATAAATCAAAGGGGTTTAACTCGTTATTAAAATCTGGTTTACCAGCAGCACAAACTTATACTGCAGCATTAGCTAAAATGATGGGTGGTGCAACTGGTCTAAATACCGCTTTAATGCTCGGAGGATCTAATATGCCTAATTTTACGGCCAATGTTGCAAGCGTAGCCTCAGCTGCCAGAAAAGGCGGTCAAAATGTTCATGGGTGGTCTTTGATCCAAAAAGACTTTAATTTCAAAATGGATCAGGCAAAAGAAGCATTAAATACTACCGGTATAGCTGTAGGAACAGCATTACTGCCACCATTAACCGTACTATTAAAACTGATTCTAAAAATCGTACAACCGATCGCAGAATGGACTTCAAAACATGAAAAATTGACAGCTATAATATTTGGATCTGTTACTGCAATAACTGGTTTAACTGCTGGAGTTTTGTTAGCGAATAGTGCTATTACCAAGGTTAAAACTGCGATAACGGTAGCTAAAGATGCCATGATCGCTCTTAAAGAGAATACGATTATTGCATCTATCGCCAGTAAGGCATACGCTGCTGCGCAGTGGCTAGTAAATGCCGCTATGGATGCCAACCCAATAGGAATTATTATTGTGGCTATTGGGGCATTAATAGCCATTACTGTTCTTATCATTACCCATTGGAAAAAAGTTGCTGCGTTCTTTACAAGGTTATGGGCAGATGTGATGAGCCTATTTAAATCTAAACTGGGTTTTATAATCGCTGCAATGTTCCCTTTTATCGGCATTCCATTATTGATTGCGGCTCACTGGCGCTCAATAGTTTCATTTTTTGAAGCACTTTGGAATGATGTTAGCCATGGAGTAGTAAGTTTTGTCGGTACTATTGTCAGATTTTTTGAACAATTACCTGGTAATATCCTTAAAGCCTTGGGTAATCTAGGGAATCTCTTATTTAACGCTGGGAAAGATATAATCCAAGGATTAGTAAATGGCATTACCAATTTAGCCTCTACACCAATTAATGCCATAAAGAGTATTGGAAGCAGTGTTGTAAGTGGCTTTAAATCTCTACTCGGCATTCATTCACCATCAACCGTATTTGCTGAAGCCGGGAAAAACATTGGCTTAGGATTAGTTCAAGGAATTAGTGCAACCAAAGGTCTTGTACAAAATGCCACCAATAACCTTGTAGGTAACGCCAACGCAAAAATAAACGTCAATGGAACTGCTGTTACTGGTGCAGCAACACCAGCACCTAATGCAAGTGCCGGTGCAGCTCCAGCTGGAGGTGGTAATAATTCAATAACATTAAACGGTGGCATACACGTCACTATAACTGGTGGTTATTCTGGTTCTATGGCTGATCGTCAAAAAGTAGCAGTTGAGATCTGGCAATCGTTAATGGCTTATGCACGCGCACATAATACGGCAGGTAACATGCCAAATATCGGAATAAGGCCAATATAGGGGTTTAAAATGGCATTAATATCATTAAACGGAAATAGTAGTGTACCACAACCAACAACTCTAAAAGAGGGCTATGTGCATGTCATGGTCGATAAAACGACTATTACTGGGTTGCAACGTCGTATGTGGTTAGCTCAAAAGATGCAAGCTGTTCTCGGTTTTGATGCCCTAAACCAGTCCGAATATGACCTTCTAAATGGCTATATTGAGGGGGGTGGCTTGATAACCTACACTAATGATACGAACGGATGGAGTTTCAGTGGTTTTGCTACTGCCGAAGTGTCTGAGTATTGGCGCGGAGCTAGTCTACTCCGTAAAATGACAATTAATTTACTACAACAATGATATGCAAACAGTTAGCTCAACATTCACTTCAAACGTCACAGCACCCAACCAATTTCCTCAGTATGGGATTTTGATCTCATGGCTAGAAACAATCAACCCGTCTTATGAATTCTTTACCATTGGAACTTCCATTATTGGCGGTCCCGATGTAATTAAGGGTGGCGGCAACGAAGCAACATTTCTTGATCGTTATCAATATACGGATTATTCAGATTATGGTATTAGTTTTCAAGTTGAGCGTAGCATTGGACAATATCCTTATGGCACAATAATGGCCCAAGCTGAAGTAAAGTTAGTAAACACCGATCTAACTTTTATGCCTGGACACGATCCGACAATTGGCAATTATATCTTACCTAATAGACCTTTGAAATTAACCGAGGGACTTGCAACTGATCAATTTGGTACAGGGCGTGAAGATATTATGATCTTTGCTGGTTATTCAACTGCTCCAGTAAATGATGTTAATAATCGCGAGACTGTTTTAACGGCCTATGACGGCATGAACTACCTTAATATGACCGTTTCAACCGGTTCAGGACCATTAGCAGCTGCAAATGGGGGTGTCTATATAAACCAATACGCAAATGCCATTATTCAGGACTTGCTCACAGAAGCTGGTTTTTCGGCTACCGATATGATTATCGAACAAAGTTTACAGCAACCGATTGGCTACTTATCCCCTATTGGTATAGTAAACGGAACCAACGTCAACGGTAATATGGGTTCAATTGGCTATATTATTGCTTCTCTATGTGAAGCAGAGATGGGAATTGCCTTTTTTGATGAAAACGGCTGTTTCCATTTCTGGAATCGACAGCATATTCCAGATAACACGACGGTTCAATGGAAATTCGACTACAGCGAAACGATTGGAGGCGGTAATAATACCGGAATTATTAACTATGGCATAGAAAACACATCCGTTATTAATGATGTTGTTGTAATGGCTAGCCCAAGAGTTGTACAGGCTAAACAAGAAGTCTGGCAACTTACTTCGCCTTTTTCTATTCCGGCAAACGGATCACTTGTTTATCAGGTAGATTTTACCGATGTAGATGGATCTATGCCCGTAACCTCTGTTGATTTGCCGGTTTACTATACCAATAGTTCAACCTCGGATGCATCTAATTACTCAACTAACTTAAACTCTGATGGTTCTAGTTCAATTGACGTACATACTTATATTTCGGTCACAACAACCCAATTGCAGGGGTCTACTTATTTAATTACTTTTAGTAACACTTACAGTCAGCCGATCTATATTACTGCTCTGAATTTATACGGAACTCCAGCTAAAGTTACTCAGGTTATTAATCAGGAGTATACCAATGAGAGTTCAATTGCGCTTTATGGCATAAATCCAAGCAATAATGGCCAGCCACTTCAAATACAAAACGATCTAGTTCAGGATCCTTATACGGCTAATTCAATAGCTTACCAGTTAGTAAATGACTATAGTGCTCCACTCCAACGCATGACGCTTGAAGTTATGAGCGCACCTCAACTTCAATTTGGAGATTTTGTTCAAGTAACGATTGATGATACAGGTCAAACGCTTGACTATACGATAGTCGGCAAAACCGATTCTTTTAGTAAAGATAACCCAATGGCGCAATCTCTTGAAATAGAAGTTAAGCAGATGATCACCTACTTCACTATAGGTACATCGTTGATTGGTGGAACAGACCAAATTGCACCTTAGGTGCCTATAACAAAAACAAACCAGTTTATGGAATCACCGGTTCCAGTTTCGGGATTATAATATGCAACAGTCATGCCACTTGTCGATATGCCCTGATAATAGGGCATTTTAGAGCCACCAGCTCCAATAGAATTAATTTCTACCGGTGCATTTGCAAATTGTATAGTTGTAAAGAAACCTGCAGGAAAATCTACTGCTTCGGTCGTAAAACCGTTTCCGGCTGTAAAAGTATTCGTTTCTCCCCACAGTAATTTAATGCCTCCTAAATTAATATAATAAAAAGTTCCACCTGCTGAACCCGCATTCGCATAACTAGTAACTCCGCCAGTAAATGAGCTACTTAGTGCAAGCAAGTATGCGCTCTAACCGTTAAGGTTGATTAAAACACAACACAATAACACAATTTAAGATATGATTCATAAGAGTGCTATTCCTAAAAAAGTCGCAGAAGAACTTAGCAAAATTCTTACTCAGGAAGCCGAACCAGACGCGAGAGTTGAAGCTAAAGCAACCATTCGTTTTTATAAGAAAAATCTATCCAAGAGTCAGATTGTACGCTGTAATGAGTGCAAAAAGGATCTATGTTTAGAAATTTTAGAGCCACAAGGTTATGAAAAATATATTCTTTCGCATCACGAAGGAATGCGACGAATTGAGTTAGCTGGCAGTCCTTTGTTATCTTCACGCAAAAGGTTGGATGGTGTCATGGGTTATAGGTGTAGATGTGGCAATAACACCATTAACTCACCTATTGAACTTGGCATTATCCCGCATGTTAAAAATCCAACTGGTCCCGCGATGATTCCTTCTATTGAGCCTCATCACGTCGCAGCCGTTCAAGATGCGATGAGAAATCAGAACTATAAACCAGATATTGAGGAAACTGGCAATATTAAACGAATTGAAACATTTACTGTGGAGCGATTGAAATGAGTGTACCTGGATATTCAGCATGGAGTGTTACAGCTGGTGAACAGCCTACAACAGCCTATTGGAACATCTTAGGTTCTAACGATGCGGCCTTTAATACTTTCCTTTCGAATCAAAACATCACCGCTGCCTTGCTTGCACTAAGCAGTGGCTTTGCAGGAGGGGTGATATCTTACACAAATGCGGCTAATGGTGGGGGAACATTTTATTATATAAATCTAGGCGGCATTAAGCTTTTGTGGGGTGTTACTGGTACTTTTTCTGGTACTTCAACGGTAAATATTGACTTACCGTCTGGCTTTTTTTCAAGTTTACAAGGGGGAAGCATAACTGCAACAGGACCATACTTAAATACTAATGTTATGACAGCTAATTTTTCAGAGGATATTACTGCTACAGCTAATCCTACATCTGTTGGAATTACACCTTTAGTAATAGCTGGTAGTAATCCAGATAATAAATATACAGTTATTTTAATAGGAAACTAAGTACCAACTGCAATCCATGATAATGTTACACCAGTTGCTGATGTTCCTATATACATTTGTAACTCAGATGTACTCGTTACATTCATAAGATATGATAACGTAGCAGAACCGTTAGAAGGGACCAATATTCCTGTTTGTAGGGTCGTAAAAAAGCCGGTTGGGAAAGAAATACTATAGTTGTTACCACCTGTCGTATTAAAGCTTCCAGATATGCCCCAACAAAGTTTTATTCCGCCTAAATTGATGTAATAACCGGTTCCAGCGCCAGATCCAGTATTACTATAACTCTGCACCCCTCCTGCAAAGCCACTGCTTAGTGCAAGACATTATTAGCCCTTAGTGCTACGGTTGACTATTGAACTAATTACAACGCTTAATATTAGTATGGGCTCACAAGATAGAAACTTCCGGCAAGTTGCCATTCCTTTTTATGGACAAATTATGGAATATAACCGTAGTGAAGAGTCAGATAATGATATTTCAGCAGCTATAAATACCGGTGATCTAACTCCATTTACTTATAACAGTGGCGATCAAAATATTATGGTACGTATTCTCAGACCTCAGTTTGCACAACTTATTGAAGCATATTTGAATATTAGTTTAACCTTTGACAGCACCGAGACATCGCCAGAGTTCTACGTTTCTTGCGGATCAGGATATGAAGCGGATGGTGTCACGCCAGTAATTCCTAGCAACAGTTTTATTCAGCAATCTCACTTTGCTATTACTGGCCAAACATTACCTCTTACTGGAATAGCTGGTCAGCCACTCACAGAGTACAAACTTAATCTTATGTCGCAGATACCGGTAATAGGATCACCAAATTACAGTCCAGATAGTTTTGTAATTGGTATCAATTTCCTCAAACCACCAGTGTACACTGGCTTATTTCACCTATACAAGTTCTTTGTAACCGGGTCAGCGTTAGTGAGGTCGTAATGGGAAGTCGTAGTAAAAAGTCAGCAGCCATACCCCTCAATACCTTTAAACAAGACTATAATCTGATCGTTTTCGTTGGCGGTAAAGGAGGTGGTGGTGGCGAAGCGACTGGTGTAACAAGATATACTTTCTGGTTGGACTGTGATCCGTTTGACATCAACAACCGTACATTAATTAGCCAGAATGTATATTTTGAGGTTTATGAGGATTCTGGTTTATCAATTCCAATTACGCCATACATTATCGTAGACCAGTCCGACGATATACCAGACGAACAAGTAAAAGTCGGCGCTACATCACAAGGCGCGTCTGTAATCATTCCGAATCCCGCTCAGCCACCATATTACCTTAATACGCAATTTACGAGTCAGCCAGTAAATTCGCAGTTCCAAAATGATCAAGGTCGCTATAGTCTAGCCGGTTACGTTGGTCAAGGAACTGGATTTGGCAATACTCAAATGGTTGGTCAAGGTTTTGTTCCAAAACAAGCGAAATTAACTGGCTTCTTTTTTGAAGATCTATTTCACACTAATAGTACGGATCCAACAACCTTTGCACCGTTGGTATTTGAATTATGGAGTTCAAGCGGTACGTTTTTAGCTCATCTAGGGAAATTACAGCCTACTTACAATGCAGCGGTTCAGCCAGCAGGTTTAACTACCGATAGTTCCTGTACTGCCTATTTCAATACTCTTTCGTATAACACCGGAACAGATGGTAATAAATATTGGGTAAATATTAATCAACTGCACATAGAATTAACTTCACCGGTTGCGGTTACACCAGGTGTTACATACTACATTATGGTACGCCAGAGTCCATTAGGATCAGCAAATTACTACTTTCTTGGGAGTAATGTTAATAGTAGCAATGTATATAGCGGTTTAGGACGATACACCGCTTATGACTTAACTGGTGCAGCAGTTTCTGCTCACGCAGTGATAGCAACTGATGGATCAGGTAGCTTTTCTAATTTAGTGGATGCTAATGGTCACCCTATAGACTTTCCATTCGTAACACAGGGTAATATTGGCCGGATCGCTGTTACATTTTGGTGGGCAAATTCCCCAACATCTTACTGGAACGCGCCACCGTCTTTATTGCCGGGTCAATTTAAGTTTATCCATTTGGATTTTGATCAGAGGATTTGATATGGCTGGAAGCACCGCAAGAAAAATATTTACCCAAAGTTTTAAAACAGCAGCGATTGCTAATCAAGGTGTAGATGCCGTTATAGCCGGTTACGGTGCATACTCTAATCTGTCGTGCATTGGTTTTCAACTTTATCAGCCATACAATCTCTATGCCGTAAAAAAAATGACTACACATTTTAAGTGTACGTTTGCCGCTAGTGTAACCGCTCCTCAACAGGTAATTAGCAAAATCAGTCTTGGAAGCATTAATGGATATTACCCTTCAACTACCACCCCATACCAAAATGTTAATTTCACACCGTCTAATGGGGTACTCGAATTTACTATGGATTTAACGCCTCTTATTACTCCGACAGGTGATGACATTATTTACCTCTATTTCCCGCTTGCGTTAGCACCTGGACAACCTGGGTTTTCAGGAACATACAGTCAAATACAGATTGAGGTTTGGAAAGTAGATATGCTCTATGAGGTTTGGGGGATGCAATGAAACATTTACCATATAAACCAACTAAAAAAGAAATAGCCTTACGTAAAAAACATCGTATTGGAGAACGTTTACCTTGGGATAAAGGTCAAGAGCCGAAGTTTGAGCATAAAACAGTTACAACAACTAAATGCGTTATCTGTGGCGCTAACTTTCGGCGACCAGAAACCATCTGTAACCGTTGTGGCAACTGCCAGGCATGTGGCGGCATATCAACCGACAGGTTTGGTAATGCCTGTGGTCAATGCGGAAATACTATTGATCAACCTCGTTTTGATTCTCTTGGACCAACGATTTATATCCGTTAAAGCCATACCGTTAAGGTTGAGATAATTACAACGTCTAACCATAATCGAAAGTATGGCAACAACAAAAAAAGTCATTGAAGAGACTCCAGATGGGGAGACAACGGTAGTAAAGGTTGCGGTTCTTACTAATGACATTAAGCATATAAATGAGACCCTTACACGCTTAGAGGGTAAATTTGATGGTGCAATACAGAGTTTTGTTACCACTGGTCAGTTGCAACAGTTTCAGTCAGAAGCAGATCGCAAACATCGTGAGTATGAGCAGATGTTTGAAAATCTTTTTAGTGACGTTAAGGCGTTGCGAAAAACAGACGATCTGCAACAGGGTGCTCTCGATAACTCACGTCGGTTACTAGCCGTCGGTCTAACTGTAATAGGAATTATGGTTACGGCTGTAAGCATATATTTAGGAGTTCACCGATGAAAAACAAAATCGTTGAACTAGCTAGCTGGATTAACGAAAGAATTGTTGGAAATGTCTGGACTTTTATCATCTGTTGCATTTTTGTAATTCTGATCTATATAGCGTTGCCGATTCAGGGTTATGCTAAATGGAATACATCGACTGGCTTATTCAGTAACACTGCTGAAAGCTCTTTCGAACTTATTACTGGTGTTGGTGCTGTGGTTGCGGTTGTATCTCTACACCGAAAACACAAAAAGGATATAGACGATTTGCACCACAAAATTGATGCTAACCACGAAGAGCATGGCAAGACACTTTATCGCATAGAAGATCACATGAGGAGAAAACTAAAATGACAACTCCTGAAGCTGGTGACTACGGATGTGTACAAATAACTTGGTTACATAAGACACTATTTGGTAAAAGCATCTTAGTTCCTAATATAATCGGCTACTTAATTAGATTAGCTACGTGGAGTCGATATGATCATTCGTTTGTATATATCGGTCATGGCGTAATTATTGAATCTCAATCACAAGGCGCGAAGATGGCTCGCTTAGGTAAATATAGAGGTGATGCAATTATTTGGAGCGCAGATAAATTAACTCTTACTGAAAGAAAAGCAGTTACCCAAAAAGCTCTTAGTTTACGTGGTGTTCCTTATGGCTTCTTGGATATCGTTTATCTTGGTCTAGCAACAATAGGATTCAAGTTTAAATGGTTATTAAAACGCGTAGAACGTGAAGATCGCCTTATATGTTCGCAATTAGTAGCTGTATGTGGAAATAGCGCCGGAGTTGACGCTTGGCTGTGCGATAAGCCAAACGCCTGTTTAGTAACGCCTGCTGATCTAGCACGTCATGCTAGTGAAATTTTAGTAGATAAAACTAAGGAGGTCATAAAATGACACAATTAATAGATTTTTCGTGGGCTCGTCCTGGGGCAACAGCTATAAAAAATGCTGGTTTTAGTGGGGTAATTAGATATCTATCAAGTGACACCACTGGTAAAACACTTAGTGCAATAGAACGAGATGAGTATTTTACTGAAGGCTTATCGATTCGATTAGTATTTGAGGACGGTGCGCAGAATGCATTAGCTGGTGAAGCACAAGGATTGATTGATGGAAAAATAGCTTTAGATCAGGCAAAAGCGCTTGGTTACCCTCAGGGTTATGGTATCTACTTTGCTGTCGATTTCGACGCAAATAGTGCTCAACTTAGCGGTCCAATTCATGACTATGGACAAGGCTTTGCTAAAGCGCTTGATGGTTATTATGAGTGTGCGCCTTATGGTGGATTTAATACGGTTAATGGAAATGGTAAGTCTTGGCAAACGTGTGCTTGGAGCGACGGTAAATTAGCAAGTAACGCAAATATCTATCAAAATGGCGCATCCGCATTTAATGGTGGTGCGGATATTGACGAACTTATAGCTGATGATGGCTGGGATTGGAAAAGTGTAAGTGGTGAGAGTCACGCTAATTCGCCAATTTTACCTCCTAATCCAATTCAATCTGCAGGTCCCGGCGGTACTTACTCAGTCGTAAGTGGCGATACACTAAGCGCTATCGGTGCAAAATTGGGTGTAAGTTGGCAAGCAATTGCTTCTCTTAATCATATCGGGTCACCGTATACTATTTATCCTGGCGAACGGCTAGTACTTCCTGGTGGTAGCGAAAATGCTGCGCCAGTGGTTTCAACTGGACGATACACGGTAGTAAGTGGTGATACGTTATCGGCAATAGGAAGTAAATTGGGAGTACAGTGGCAAAGTATTGCGAACGCCAATCATATTAATTCACCTTATGTAATTTATCCTGGTCAGGTCTTGGTTATTCCCGGACATGGTGAATTTACGCCTGCTGTAAAAACATACCGAGTTGCCTCTGGCGACACACTATCTGGAATTGGTTCAAAACTTGGTATAAGTTGGGAATCGATCGCCGCAACAAACGGCATAGGCTCTCCTTACACGATCTATCCTAATGAAATATTAAGGTTGCCATGAATATAGCAATATTGGCAGCATTATGCATGGTTTTTCAGGATGTGCTCGGAGTAGTCATGGTACAAGCTGAAGCACGCAACCATGGGTGGATTGCTGGTGTGGCCGATTCAATCCAGTGGCTATTTGCAATCGCTACGACAACTTTTAGCGTTACCGCTCTTCAAGGTCACAATTTGCACGAAAAAATTCTTGTTATTGTAGCTGTTACTTTGGCTAATCTTGTTGGCTCTCGGTTAGGAGTTTTGGTTGGGAAAAAACTGGTGAAGGAACAAAAATGAAAGACGATCCACGATTAGCTGTATTAGGTAAATTTACACCCGAAGGTAAACTCACAGCGGGATATGGCGATAGTTATGTTTTCGAAGTCGGACGTGATGATGTGCATGGTATATTGCACTTTTTAATACCACAAGAAAAAAGATACTTCAGATTAAATATGTTTGGTTACGATGATGAACAATTAAACAGCGATATTTTAGCACTATTTAATGATCCCAACATTCATGTACAAATTAGTCTAGATCGCTCGCAAGCAGCCGGAGTCCACGAAAAAAAGATTATTGCTGCCGATCAAGCAAGCAATCCGGATGATTGGTCAACTTCATTCTGTATCTTGGAATCTGAAACTCATCAAATTAGCCACACTAAAGGAGGTGTCTTTAGTGGATTAGGTATTTATTTTGAAGGTTCAACCAACTGGAGTGCAAGTGGAGAAGGTATAGGCATTCAACTAAAACCTGGCGTCAATTCAGTTCCTGGCTTCAAAGCTCAAAATAACACCTTATTGGTTTCGACTAATCCCATCAATCTGCTACGTTTTGCAGATCAGTTGGATGTTCAACATAAGATAGGATTAGCGCAACAAGCTAAAAGAAAGGGGTAAATATGGCTGTACTTAACACAAAACAAAGAAAAGATTTGTCTAAAAGTGTTTTTGGTCTCCCTGCTGAGCGTAAGTATCCAATGCCAGATAGAGAACACGCCATCAACGCTAAGGCTCGTGCACTGCAAGAGCTAAAAAAGAAAAAGCTATCTAAAAGCCAATACCAGACTGTTATAGCAAAAGCTAACAAAGTCATTAAAGAAGATAAGTAGGAGTTAAGATGTCATTTCTTAAAAATCTATATAAACGTTTATACGCGCTAGTGATTTCAGGCAAGCAAAAAGCTGTTGGAGCTTTTCTTGTTGGAACAATTGGGTCATATCTAGTTAGTCATGGCCTTACACTCCAACACCTTAACGGAAAAACTAGTTTGCAAGCTTTGCTTGTTGGAGTAGCTTCTCATTTAGTCGTTTACTTTAAGAAAAATAGGTAGATGTATGAGCAGGCATCCTTGTCCAAATGCGAACGAGGATTGCCCGCTCTATAACTCTGAGTCCGGTTGTTATGCCGACATTCACCATGAATATTGGCCAAGAAGCAACTATCGGACTTCATTAGAAAAAAGATTTCGCCAACACTTCACCGAACTTATTTGTCGTGAAGTCCATGACGAATTACATAGTTTACCGCCTCCTAACAAACCTAGTGTTGAGCAAATGCGTATAGCGCTAGAACAAGGAAAAATACAAGATGTCGCATAATAAAAAATCAGTTTCGTTATCTAAGGCCGTTTTCGCAGAAATATCTATTACTATTGCGGTTGTTTTTATTCATTTCAGGAACTGGACGATATACCACCTCTTCGAATGGAGACATTAGTTATGAGTGATCATATCCATGGCGAAGGTTTAAATATATCGCATGAAGATGTTGAGGTTGAGATTTGTGTTAATGGTATATGCGAGGTATTTAGTACAGCAAATACTGCCGTTTGGATTTACCCTCCCAAATATCAGGCGTTTAATAATATTATTCGAGAAGAGGATGATGATAGTTATTGTAGATGGTTTAGCCCCGATCAGGAAACGTTAGATTTACTTCACGAAGCAGGAATAACTCATGTTTATCCGCCATATCCATCGCGTGAAACAGTCTTAGGTTTTTGGGCTATTGAAATGGCGCATTTTGATAACGAACTAACTTATATTTTTCGTACTGGCGAAATGCCACAATAACAGATATAAAGTGCTTGACACAACAGGGGTAAGTTTGTTATAATTACAATGGTATTTACTATGATGTGCCAACGGAAAGACCGCCTTTGCGAGGGCGGTTTTTTCATAAGGCAAAAAATGGTAAAATACAGAGGTGGGATAGCCCCTAATGCTATCCCACAGCAAAAAGTATTTGCAAATTTATTTATATAGTTGTATATTCTTAGTTACACAAACCTCTATTTATGGTTCCGAGTAGGAGCCATCCTATTTGAATATTATCAAAAAATACGGCACATCATAAAAATACTTTTGATTTGCTACGTACGAGCTTATTAAAAGTCACGTCATTTTTTTAACTCTAGTCATTAATCTAGAGGTCTATTCGACGTGTCTAAAAAAATAGAGGGGTGAGAAATGGAAAACGTCAACAATGTCATTGTCAATGGTAATAAAAAACTAACTAATAACTACAATGTCAATGTCAATGAAAATAAATATGCAAAAGGTAAAAATGTAGATCTAATTGTGGATAAAGTTGCGGAAAAGTTAGGAACTTCGATAGATTCAAGACCTTTCTTATGTAAAGCAGTATGGAAATTAAGCGAAGCAAGAATTTTCAATAATGTAGAAATAGCACAACATGGTCACAATCCTATGGGGTTATTTATCTATCTGTGCAAAAAAGATGGGGTCTAAAAGATATCATAAAAAGACTAATTAACGGTGGGGGAAAGGCCCACTATGAGGTTAAGTGAAGCGTTTGAGAGATATAGACTTGATTGCATAGT
>SCLJ03000201.1_pt1 | contig 25272 bp, 27 predicted proteins | sample 7267891 | NCBI WGS metagenome assembly SCLJ03 (sample SAMN10721082, study PRJNA514188) | viral metagenome | isolation source: depth-stratified mine tailings core B | place: China: Fankou Pb/Zn Mine tailings
GCGGCGTCTCTCCAGACACTTGGTATAGCGCTTGATAAGCCGGGTCATTATGAATCAGACAATAAAGGCCGTTTGGTTGTCCCGCCCAGACATGCAATTCGTCATTCTTCTCGTATACGGTTGGGTTCTGCCCCAATTGACTTGCCGATACTTCGCAGTGATGCCTGCCGCAGTTTGGTTTGCCATTAGTCACGGGCTGTTTGCATCGCTTGTCTTGGGATATTGGGAAATTACAAGTTTTCGTCATTGCTTTCTATGTTCCGCGGCCTGCTTCTTGGCGAGCAACTTGGCATGCTTCTTCTTGGTGACTCTCTTGTCGTGCCAGTACCATTCAACCGAGCCGTCTAGGTTGATCATGGCCGGGCCATCCTCTCGATGTAGCTCGCCATATTGATACCACTCTCGTATGCTGTACGGCCCGATCACAGCTGGGCCATCGTCTCGATGTCGTTTACCATGCTGATACCACTTCTGCCCAGCACCATTCGTATTAACTACAACTGGTCTGTCCTCTCGGTGCAATTCGGCGTGCTCCTCCTCGGTGACCTGCTTGCTATACCAATACCATCTTTGAGTACCGTCCGCCTCAATCACAGCCGGGCCATCCTCTCGATGTAGTTCATCATATTGATGCCACTCTTGTGTGCCGTCTGGCAAAATCCGGGCTGGCCCATCATCCCGGTGTAACTCGCCCCATTGATACCACTCTTGCGTGCCATCAGGGTAAATCGCAGCTGGCCCGTCATCGCGATGCAGATAACCATATACCCACCAATACTGTGTGCCATCCTCACAGATTTCCCGGTATTTATTGTTATGTTGCCACCACTCTTGCCTGCCACCCACCGTGACCCAGGATGGACCGTCTTCTCGATGCCACTCGCCATGCCAGCACCATTCTTGGGAGCCGTCTGGCCAAATCTTAGCGGGTCCATCCTCTCGGTGCAGTTCGCCATCCTCATCTGTCCACTCTACCGGATCTTTTAAACAGCATGGTACCTTTTCTCCGGCCAGCTGACACAGTATTTGGTAATACGAGTCGCCGTGGATCAGGCAATATAGGCCATCTGGTTTCCTGTCCCAGACATGTAATTCACCGTCCTTCTTGTAAATGGTCGGGCTTTGCCCTAGTTGCTGCGCCGATACTTCACAATGGTGTCTGCCACAATTTGGTTTGTCATCGGCTACCGGTTGTTTGCAACGCTTTTTCTTGGATATTGGAAAATTGCAAGTTCTCGTCATTGCTTCCCATGCCCCCTGGCCTGCTTCCTGGCGAGCAATTCGGCGTACTCCTCCTCGGTGACTCTCTTGTTGCGCCAGTACCATTCTTGTCTGCCATCTTCCCAAATCACGGCTGGGCCATCCTCCCGGTGCAGTTCGTTATACCGATACCACTCTTGCGTACCATCCGCCTCAATCACAGCTGGGCCATCGTCTCGATGCAGCTCATCATGCTGATACCATTTTTGAGTACCATCAGCCTCAATTATAGCTGGCCCATCATCGCGATGCCATATGCCATGCTGGTACCACTCCTGCGAACCATCTACGCCAATTATGGCTGGGCCATCATCGCGGTGGTATTCGCCGTATTTATCTTCCCATTTGATGCCCCTTTTTAAACAGCATGGCACCTTTTCTCCGGCCACCTGGTATAGTGCCTGATGGGCTGGATCACTATGAATTAAACAATATGGACCGTCCGGATCGCCCGCCCAGACATGCAATTCGTAGCCTTTTTTATATACGGTTGGCTTCTGTCCCAACTGATCAGCCGACACTTCGCAGTGATGTCTGCCGCAATTTGGTCTGCTATCGTTTATCGGTTGCCTGCATCGTTTGTTTTCTGATATTGGGAAGCCACAAATCCTTGTCATGGTTTTCTATGTTCCGTGGTTGCTTTTATAATAGTGCCACACAACGGGAGATCAACGAAAATACCCATTTCAAGGGACACGAAAAATATTATTTTGGCCATTATTATGAGAAGGACACCGTAAAGATAAGATCAGACGCCCCGAGATTGTTTGCGTAATTTGGCGTGCTCCTCCTCAGTGACCGCCTTGCCGTGCCAATACCATTCTTGTGTGCCATCCGCCCAGATTACGGCCGGTCCGTCATCCCGGTGTCGCTCGCCATGCTGATACCAGAGCTGCGTGCCATCCGATTGAATCCAGGCGGGCTTATCATCGCGGTGAAGCTTGTCGTATTGGTACCATCCTTGTGTGCCATCCGGCTTGATCACGGCGGGTCCATCGTCTCGATGTAAATTGCCGCGCTGATACCATTCCTCTACTCCGTCTGGCCAGGTCAAGGCCGGACCGTTGTCTCGATGCCGCTCGCCATGCTGATACCACTCCTCGACACCATTGGGCCTAGCGATCGCCGGCCCATCATCACGATGCCGTTTGTTGCTTTGCCACCATTCCCGGGTCCCGTCTAACCTTATCCAAGCTGGTCCGTCGTCTCGATGCAGCCTGCCATGTCCATCCATGCGTCTTATATCATATTCTAAACAGCTTGGCTGCTTCTCCCCGGCTACTTGGTATAGCACCTGGTAGACTGGGTCGCTGTGAATTAAACAATATAGACCGTCTGGATCGCCTGCCCAGGCGTGCAATTCGCCGTCTTTCCTGTATACAATCGGACTTTGCCCGAGTTGATCTGCCGATAATTCAGTCGAATGTCTGCCGCAGTTTGGCCTACCATCGGCTATAGGTTGTTTGCAGCGCTTGTCTTGGGATACTGGGAAATTACAAGTTCTTGTCATAATTCTCTGTGTTCCATGGTTGCTTTTATAATAACACGTATCGACAGGAGATCAACGAAAATAACAACTTCGAGAGCGGCACGAAACTAGTTATTCCTATTATTACCACAAAAGAGAAGTGGAACGTGACGGCATGACGTTCACTTTGCAGCGCGCAGCCTGGCGTGCTCTTGCTCGGTGACTTCCTTGCCGTGCCAGTACCATCTCTTTCTGGGGATTGCTGCATCATCGATACGTGAAAACCCAAAGCCATCCACTTCGTTCCACTCCCAATATTGGGCGGCGTCCGACAGTACTATCGCCGGGCCGTCCTCTCGGTGGCGTTTGCCACGCCAATACCAAAGTTGGTTGCCATCGGGATATGTCGCAGCTGGCCCGTCCGCCCTGTGTGGTTGGCCGTTGTACCACCACATCCGAGCCCCGTCGGCGCGGACTATCGCCGGATCGTCTTTTCGGTGTCGCCGGCCATTGATCCACCATTCCTGTGTGCCATCTGCCTCGATTACGGCCGGACCATCTTCCCGGTGGCGCCGACCGCGCCGATACCATGCTTGTCTGCCATCTGGCGATATCCAGGCTGGGCCGTCATCACGATGCTTCTTGCCATATTGGTACCATGCTTGCGTGCCGTCGGGCCAAGTCCAGGCCGGTCCATCGTCTCGGTGTCGCTGACCGTGCTGATACCACTCCAGCTCGCCATCGGGCTTCATAACAGCCGGGCCATCGTCTCGATGTAGCTTGCCATATTCGTCTTTCCGTTTGACGGTCTTCTCTAAACAGCTTGGCGGCTTCTCTCCCGCCACCTGACACAGCGCCTGGTAAGCCGGGTCACCATGAATCAAGCAATAAACATCATCTGGCTTGCCGAACCAGATGTGCAGTTCATCGTCTTTCTCATATATCGTTGGCTTCCGTCCCAACTGATCCGCTGATAGGTCAATCCTATGTCTACCACAATTCGGTTTGTCATCGGCTATTGGCTGTGTGCAGCGCTTTGTCTTGGATATTGGGAAATTGCAGATCTTCGTCATAGTTCTCAGTGTTCCATGGTTACTTTTATAACAATACTACACAGCGGGAGATCATTTCAGGAACACGGAGAGTATTATTTTAGTTATATGCGGCGCGTATCCTCTCGTGCTCTTTTTTCGTGACTTCATCGCCATGCCAATACCATCTCTTTCTGGGAATTGCTGCATCATCAATATCTATCCACCCCCAGCCATCCACTTCGTGCCATTCCAAATATTGGGCGGTGTTTGGCAGGACTATTGCCGGGCCGTCGTCACGGTGGCGTTTGCCGCGCCAATACCAGAGTTGGCTGCCATCGGGATATGTCGCAGCCGGCCCGTCCGCTCTGTGTGGCTGGCCGTTGTACCACCACATCTGAGCTCCATCAGCGCGGATTACCGCTGGATCGTCTTTTCGGTGTCGCCGGCCATTGATCCACCATTCTTGGGTACCATCCGCCTCGATTACGGCCGGACCATCTTCCCGGTGGCGCCGACCGTGCCGGTACCATTCCTGGGCGCCATCCGGATCAATCACAGCTGGGCCGTCATCACGGTGTCGTTTGCCATGCTGATACCATGCTTGCGTGCCATACGAATAGATTCGAGCTGGTCCATCATCGCGGTGTAGCTGACCATGCTGATACCACTCCAGCTCGCCATCGGGCTTCATAACAGCCGGGCCATCGTCTCGATGTAGCTTGCCATATTCGTCTTTCCGTCTGATGGCCCGGCTGTTATGACTTGGCGGCTTCTCTCCGGCTATCTGGCACAGCACCTGATAGGCTGGGTCACCATGAATCAGACAATAGACATCATCTGGCTCGCCTGCCCAAATGTGCAATTCGTCGTCTTTCTCATATATCGTTGGCTTCTGCCCCAGTTGATCCGCCGATAAGTCAATCCTATGTCTACCACAGTTCGGCTTATCGTCTGCTATTGGCTGTGTGCAGCGCTTTTTCTCGGATATTGGAAAATTGCAGATCTTCGTCATAATCTTTTGTGTTCCATGATTGTTTTTATAACAGTGCCACACAGCGAGAGATCAATAGGAATACCTATTCTCGGGAACACGGAAAATATTATTATGGCCATTATTATAAAAGAAACGCCACAAAAATGAGATCAGACACCGCTAGATCGCTTGCGTAGTCTCTCGTGCTCTTGCTCAGTGACCTTCTCACCGCGCCAGTACCACTTCTGCTTGCCATTCGCTTTGACCATAGCCGGCCCATCATCCCGATGTAGCTCACCATGCTGGTACCACTTTTGCGTACCATCAGCCTTTATTATGGCCGGGCCATCCTCGCGGTGTAATTCATCATGCTGCCACCACTCCTGTGTGCCATCGGGATAGATCCGGGCTGGCCCATCATCGCGGTGCAGCAGGCCATGCTGGCACCACTCCTGTGTGCCATCTGGTTCAATAACAGCTGGACCGTCGTCGCGATGCAGAACGCTGTATTGATACCAAGTTTGTGCACCATCTGCTTCAATTCTGGCTGGCCCATCCTCGCGATGTATCAAGCCATTCCAATACCACTGTTGCTCGCCATCCGCCCAAATCCACGCTGGCCCATCGTCTCTGTGCCGCTTGCCGTGCTGCCACCAGCTCCGTGAACCATCGGGCTCAATCAGGGCCGGACCATCGTCGCGATGCAGTTTGTCATTCTCGTCCTTATATGCTACTTCTTCCCTTAGGCAGCACGGGGGCGTTTCTCCGGCCACCTGACACAGAACCTGGTAGGCTGAGTCATTGTGGATCAGACAATAGGCATCATTTGGCTTCCCCGCCCAGACATGCAATTCATTGTCCTTTTTATATATTATCGGGTCCTGTCCAACTTGTTGCGCTGATACCTCACACTTGTGTCGTCCGCAGTTGGGCCTGCCATCGGCTACGGGCTGCGTACAACGTTCGGTTTTAGATATCGGGAAATTGCAAATCTTTGTCATAATTTTATGTGTTCCATGGCCGCTTTCATAATAATGCATCACAACGAGAGATCAACGAGAATACCCATTTTCAGGAACACGGAAAGTATTATTATGGCCGTTATCACAAGGAAAACACCGTAAAGACAAGATTAAGCATTCTCTGATTGCTCCCGTAGTTGGGCGTGCCTCGCTTCGGTGACCGGTCTACCTTGCCAACACCAGATTTGCGTATCATCCGGATGCACTAGGGCTGGGCCATCCTCTCTGTGCGGTACACCATCTTGATACCAAAATTGAGTACCGTCAGATGCAATCACGGCGGGTCCATCGTCTCGGTGCCACCGGCCATGCTGATACCAAGACTGCCCACCATCTAGTGTAATTATAGCCGGGCCGCCGTCGCGATGCAAGACGCCGTGCTGATACCAAGACTGTCCGCCATCTGGCGCAATTGAGGCTGGACCATCGTCCCGATGCAATTCGCCATCCTCGTCTTTCCATTCCACCTTCTCTATTAAGCAGCATGGCGGTGTCTCTCCGGCCACCCGATACAGCACCTGATAGGCTGGGTCACTGTGTATCAGACAATAAAGACCATCCGGATCACCTGCCCAGACATGCAACTCGTCGTCCTTTTGATATACAACCGGGTTTTGCCCGAGCTGCTGCGCTGATATCTCACATTTGTGTCGCCCGCAATTTGGCTTGCCATCGGCCATCGGTTGCTTGCAACGCTTGTTCGTAGATATTGGAAAATTACAGATCCTTGTCATTATTTTTGTTCCTTTTAGCTGTGTTCTTGCTTATCCGCTGTTCTATGCGTTCCGTGGTTGCTTTTATAATAATGCATCACAACGAGAGATCAACGAAAACAATCATTTCGAGAGACACGGAAAATATCATTTTGGCCGTTATTATAAGAGAAACACCGCAAAGATAAGATCAAACGCCCTGGGACTGCGCCCGTAGCTCTGCGTGCTCCCGCTCGGTAACCTTCTCGCCGTGCCAGTACCAGTGCTGCGTACCGTCCACCTCGATTACAGCAGGCCCATCGTCCCGGTGCATCTTGCCATCCTGCCACCAAGACTGCATACCGCCCGGCGTGATTACGGCTGGTCCGTCCTCGCGGTGCCGCCTATCGTGTTGGTACCACTCTTGTTCACCATCTCGCCAAATCACAGCTGGACCATCCTCGCGGTGCAATTCGTCATATTGCCACCAAGACTGCATGCCACCTGACCAAATTATAGCCGGGCCGCCATCTCGGTGTAGCTTCCCATGTTGATACCAGTACTGCGCACCGTCTGCATGAATCATGGCTGGCCCATCATCGCGATGCAGATTGCCATATTCATCTTTCCACTCGATGTCATCCTTTAGGCAACACGGCAGCGTCTCTCCGGCTACCTGACACAACGCTCGATAAGCCGGATCGCCGTGGACCAGGCAATAAAGGCCATCTGGCTCGCCTGCCCAAACGTGCAATTCGCCGCCTTTCTTGCACACGGTTGGGTTCTGCCCGAGCTGATCCGCCGACAAATCAGTCGAATGCCTGCCGCAATTCGGCCTACCATCAGCCATCGGCTGCTTGCATCGCCTAGTCTTGCTTATCGGGAAATTACAGATTCTAGTCATTATTGCTTGCTCCCCTTAGCCTTTTTTTCGGCGAGCAATTCGGCGTGCTCCTCCTCGGTGACCTTCCTGCCATGCCACCACCACTCTTGCGTGCCATTTGGCTCAATCACAGCTGGCCCATCATCTCGATGCCGCATGCCATGTTGGTACCATTGCTGCTTGCCATGCGGCCAAATCCAGGCAGGCCCATCGTCTCTGTGAAGATTGCCGTGCTGATACCAGTACTGTGAACCGTCTGGCCAAATCTGGGCAGGCCCATCATCCCTGTGAAGCCTGCCATGCTCATCCATGTGCCTTGCTATATCTTTTAAACAGCACGGTGGCGTCTCTCCTGATAGCTGGTACAGGACCTGATAGGCTGGGTCACTATGAATCAGGCAGTATACATCGTCTGGTTCCCCAGCCCAGACATGCAATTCGCCGCCCTTTCTGTACGCTGTTGGGTTCTGCCCGAACTGATCTGCCGATAAATTAGTTGAGTGTCTGCCGCAATTTGGCTTGTCATCGGCTATCGGTTGCCTACAGCGCCTAGTCTCGGATATCGGGAAATTGCAAGTCCTTGTCATTGTCTCTTACTCTTTTTAGCCTTTCTCTCGGCGAGTAGTTTGGCGTGCTCCTCCTCAGTGATCTCCTGGCTATGCCAGAACCAGTGCTGTGTGCCATTCGACTGAATCCAGGCGGGTCCATCGTCGCGGTGTAACTCGCCATGTTGATACCAAGATTGTCCACCGTCTGGCTCTATCACGGCTGGGCCATCATCTCGATGGAGCTCGTTATGCTGATACCAAGACTGTCCGCCACTAGGCCAAATTACGGCTGGGCCATCATCCCGATGGAGCTCGTCATGTTGATACCACTCTAGTGTACCGTCCGCCCAAACTCGGGCCGGCCCATCGTCTCTGTGAAGCTTGCCATGTTGATACCAGAACTGCGAACCGTAATTCGGCAAGATCCGAGCAGGCCCATCATTTCTATGAAGCTTGCCATGCTCGTCCATGTGCCTTATCTCATCTTTTAAACAACATGGCGGTGTCTCTCCAGCCACTTGGTACAACACCTGATAGGCGGGGTCGCTATGGATCAAACAATACAGCCCGTCCGGCTCCCCCGCCCAGACATGCAATTCGCCGCCCTTTCTGTATATGGTCGGTTTCTCTCCAAGCTGTTCTGTAGATAGGTTAACCCTGTGCCTGCCGCAGTTGGGCTTGTCATCGGCTACGGGTTGTTTACAACGCTTGCTCTTGGATGTTGGGAAGTTACAAATCCTCGTCATTGTTCTTTGTGTTCCATGGTTGCTTTTATAATAATGTCACACAACGGGAAATCAACGAAAATAATCATTTCGAGGAACACGGAATAGGTTATTTCAACCGTTACCATAAAGAGAGCACCGTAAAGATAAGATCAGATGCTCTCGGATTGTTCCCGCAATTTGGCATGCCTCTCCTTGATAACCCAGTTGCCACCCCAATACCACTCAACCGAGCCGTCGGCCTTGATCGCGGCCGGGCCATCATCGCGGTGTAACTCATCGAGTTGGTACCAGAATTGCGCACCATCCGCGCGGATCATAGCCGGTCCGTCGTCGCGGTGCAGTTCGCCGTGCCGATACCAGATTCGCGAACCATCCGGATAAATTACAGCTGGACCATCATCTCGATGCGGCTTACCGTGTTTGTCAGTCCACTCAACCATCTTGTTCAGGCAGCATGGCGGAGTTTCTCCGGCCAATTGATACAGGACCTGGTAGGCTGGGTCGTTATGGATCAAGCAATATAGACTATCTGGCTCCCCTGCCCAAACATGCAATTCGTCGTCTTTCTTGTACACGGTTGGGCTCTGTCCAAGTTGATCCACTGACAAATTACACTTGTGCCGCCCGCAATTTGGTTTGTCATTGGCAACTGGTTGTTTACAGCGCCTCTTTTGCGATATTGGGAAATTGCAAATCCTTGTCATAATCTCTTGTGTTCCACGGCTACTTTTATGGTAGTGCCACACAACAGGAGATCAACGGAAATACCCATCTTGAGGAACACGGAATAGGTCATTATAGCCGTTACCATAAGAAAGACATCATAAAGACGGAATCAGATTATTCTTAGGATTGTTCTCGCAACCTGGCGTGCTCCTCCTCGGTAACTTCCTCGTCATACCAGTACCAGTGTTGTGTGCCATTTGGCTCAATCCAGGCTGGACCATCGTCTCGGTGCAGCGTTCCGTGGCAACACCAATCCAGCTCACCGTCTGCGCGGATTACGGCTGGCCCGTCATCTCGATGACGTACGCCGTATTGGTACCACTCTTGCGTACCATCCGCCTCAATAACAGCCGGCCCATCGTCTCGGTGCAGCGAGTAGTGCTGATACCACTCTTGTGTGCCATCTGCCTTGATCACGGCCGGTCCATCGTCCCGGTAATGATCACCATATTGATACCACTCTTGTGTGCCATCTGGCCAGATTATGGCCGGCCCATTATCACGGTGACGATCACCATGCTGGTACCACTCTTGCGTACCGTCGAGCCGAATCCGGGCGGGCCCATCGTCTCTATGAAGCTTGCCATGCTCATCCATGTGCCTTATCTCGTCTTTTAAACAGCACGGCTGTATCTCCCCGGCTATCTGGTGCAGTGTCTGGTAGGCTGGGTCGCTATGAATCAAACAATAAACGCTATCCGGCTCACCGGCCCAGACATGTAATTCGCCGCCTTTCCTGTACACGGTTGAGCTCTGCCCAAGCTGATCCGCAGACAATTCGGTCGAATGCCTGCCGCAATTTGGCTTGTCATCGGTTATCGGTTGTTTACAACGCTTTGTTTTGGATATTGGAAAATTGCAAATCCTCGTCATAATCTTTTGTGTTCCACGGTTACTTTTATAATAGTGCCACACAACAGAAGATCAACGGAAATAACCATTTCAAGGAACACGGAATATGTTATTGGCCACAGGGATGCCCCAAGAGTACCCAAGCGAGTCCCAGGTGGCATTCTCATGTCCTCTCCGTGGCCTCTCCTGTCCTTTTCTTTGGCCTTTGCAATATTTCGGCTATCTCAATACCCCCTAAAACAAAGAAAGGGCACCAGGACGGCCCTTATGTGTGTTCAGATCAACGGGAGATTAACGAAAATACCCATTTTGAGGAACACGGAAAATACTATTGTGGCCGTCATCGCAAAAAGAAACATCATAAAAACGAAATCAGATGTTACCGAATCGCTCAAGCAGCGCATTATGCTTCTCCTCGGTAGCCCAGTTGCCGCGCCAGTACCAATCAACCGAGCCATCAGCGCGAATCACTGCCGGGCCATCCTCTCGATGCAGCTCACCGTGCTGGCACCAGTGCTGTGTACCATCGGGTTCAGTGAACGCCGGCCCATCGTCTCGGTGCAGCTTGCCGTGTTGGTACCATTTTCGTGTGCCGTCCGACTCAATCACGGCTGGCTCGTCGTCGCGATGTAGATCACCGTGTTGGTACCACTCTCGTTTGCCGTCCGTGCCAATCAGAGCCGGCCCGTCGTCTCTATGGCGCTCGCCACGCTGGCACCAGACTTGCGTACCATCTGCCCAAATCCACGCTGGCCCATCATCTCGATGTAAATGGCCGTGCTGATACCACTCTTGTGTGCCATCTGTTCTAATCACAGCTGGTCCATCGTCGTTATGATACTCATAGTTATCGTCTCGCCACTCTATATCCTCTTTTAGGCAACATGGTAGCCTCTCTCCGGCTAGCTGGTACAACACCTGGTGGGCCGGGTCACTATGGATTAGACAATAGACATCATCTGGTTCCCCAGCCCAGACGTGCAATTCGCCGTCCTTCTTGTACACGGTTGGGTTCTGCCCAAGTTGATCCGCAGCCAATTCAGTTGAATGTCTCCCGCAGTTTGGCTTGCCATCGGCTACAGGCTGCTTACAACGCTTTTTCTTGCCTATCGGGAAATTGCAAATCCTCGTCATGGTTCTTTATGTTCCATGGTGCCTTCATGGCAGCGCGCCACAGCGATGCGTACCGTGCGCTCTGGTCGCAACTGTTGCGCTTTATGTACTCAGCGCGTAGCGGCAAGCAGTTCGTCGTATCGATCTGGGCTGATCGTCAACGTGTGCGCTTCGGGCGGTATGATAACGCGCCGCGTGATGCCCGTCTCGTCCATTACTCGCATAACGACTGCACGCTCTCCCGGGAACGTGTTACAGATGCGCACTATCTGGGGTATTTGGTCTTCTGTACACTCTATGTCTATCCACTCCATGGTTGGGTGTATCGTGTCTATGCTGCGCCCCCAAACAAATGCGCGCTCCCCGACGGACAGTTGACCCCGCAACACGCAGTTCATGTCTAATGCCCCGCCCCCCTCTAATAATGTGCGCTGCTGTTCATCTATGCTATTATCCATAAACAAGCTCTCCAGCTCGGCGCGCTCATCGGCGATACGCACAGCCCATAATATGTTGCCTTTCTTGGAGACCCTGCGCTCTATGGCACTGCAGGTACCGAAAACGACACATGGCCCAGGTGCCAGGTCCGGCGTGTCCAAGATAATACTCGGAGTCGGTAGGTGCTTCCATTGAATCTCTGGCGCGATCTTCCGTATGGGGTGATGCAATATATACGAACCGAATATGCGCCGTTCCCTTTCTGCCTCTGACCATCCGTATAGCTCTTGTCTCTTTGCTATTGCACTGGGGGTCATGCGTTTTCCAAATGCGGAGTCTATGTATTCTTGTATCTCGGACACGGGGGCTCCCGCCGCGACGTCATGCAGCGCGCCGACAGCCAGCAGGGTATCCGCCAATGACCTGTTCAGTCCTCGGGTTGCCTTCATAACGCCGAACAGGCGTTGCGGCGTTAGATCCGGTTTTATACTATCAACAGCCTCAACGAACGTTTTGGCGGTCTGCTCACCGACGCCACGTATAGTGCACAGACCGAGTGCCAAACTCTGGTGGTCTATAGTCTTGATCCATAAATCGGCCTTGCCTACCAGAGGGGGCAAGAGGCGGATGCCCATACGCTTAGTCTCGGTAATATAGTTCCCGTATTTATCTGTATCCGTACTGTCTGCGTGCGTATTTAACAGCGCAGCCATCCACCAGGCAGGCCAGTGTGTTTTCAGGTACGCCGTCCAATACGTGATCAGAGAATAGGCGTAGGCATGACTACGATTGAACCCATAATCTGCGAATGGTTCTATCTCCGCGAACAGTTGGCGCATCAACTCCTCGGAGTGCCCCAGTTGCACCCCTCCCTTTACGAACTGTTGGCGAGTGTGTTCAACTTGCTCGTGTATCTTCTTGGAACAGACGCGGCGCATCTCGTCGGCCTGTGCCAGGCTAAACCCGGCCATGCGTTGTGCCATCAACATCATCTGTTCTTGATAAATCAGTATTCCCCTGGTATCACCTAGCACCTCCTCTAGGTCCAGGTGTTTATAGTTCACCTTCTCTTGCCCCCATTTCCTCTTTGCGTATTGCACGTGCTGGCCAGTGCCCATAGGCCCAGGGCGATGCAGAGCAGATAAGTCAGACAATTCAGCCAAATTGGCCGGCCTTATGAGTCGCGCCAACCCCTGTATAGAGGCAGACTCCATTTGAAATATACCCACGGTGCGCCCTGTGGAAATCATGTTATAGGTGGCCTCATCATCCACGGGCAATGAGTTCATATCGGGCGGCTCTATACCCGATTGCTTAAGTGCTTTCAGACACTCTGAAATAGCGGAGAGTGTCTTTAACCCCAGTATGTCCATCTTTAGTAGTCCCAGCCTCTCCAGTGAGTGCAAATTGAACTGCGTACACACACCACGCCCAGCGCCGTCCGCTGCGCCAGAGCGCCGCAGCGCCAGGGGAGCAAAATCAAGACTCGGCCCCGGACAGATAACCACCCCCGCCGCGTGTATCAGCTGATCCCTTTTGGCTCCCTCGAAGTTGCGTGCCATGGACAGCACCTGGTCAGTCATTTTGTCTCGGGAAGCCTGTGCACGGAGTGGGGCAGCCTGCTCGTATACTGTCGATCCGGGCGTAAAGCACTCTGCCAGGGTGTACTCTCTGCCCAGCTTGGCTTGCGGATATAGCTCAAGTACCCCATCAAGCTGTGCGTGCGGCAACTTGTAGAGTCGCGCCGCATCGCGTATCGCGGCACGCCCGCCAATTACTTTAAAAGCGGCAATCTGGACCACGCGATCTTGTCCATACCGTTGCTTTATATACTCTATCAGTTGATCCCTATATAAGTGAGGCACGTCCAAGTCGATGTCTGGCATAGAGACACGCTGCGGGTTCAGGAATCTCTCGAAGAGCAGTTTATATCTCAGCGGGTCCAATTGGTGTATGTCCAAGCAGTAAGCCACTACACTACCTACAACCGACCCTCGACCAGGCCCCAGCACAATGCCGAGGCGCCGCGCTGCTTGGCATATGTCATGTACCAGGAGAAAATAACTGATCGCATTCATCCGCTGTATGACCTCTAATTCAAAATGAATGCGATCGTCTATATCTGGGCTGTGTGTGTCTCCGTAACGGCGGCGCGCACCTCGCTCAACAAGTTCGATAAGCAGCTCGCGCTCTCGCCTCTGTTGGTCTTGCTCATTGTTGGCCGGTGGATCTAGGGGGAAGGATGGCCAAATCGGGTCAGAAAATGGTATGACGCACGGCTCTATTTGGGAGGCTATCTCCAGCGTGTTGTCCAGCGCGCCCGGTATGTCCACAAATAATGGCTCCAGCTCTTCCCTGGAGCGCACCCAGTACCCTGTCCCTTGGAACTGCGCCCCCTCCGGATTATCCAGTGTCTTTTTATAACTGGTACACAGCCACCCAGTATGTGCTAGCGCTTGGTCGGGATACGTGTAGTGCGAGTCATTTGTAGCCACCAAGCGCAGCCCAGTACTCTTGGCGATATCTACGAGGGCATGGCTGACTTTATCTTCTTGGGGTATGCCGTGATTCATGCACTCCAGGAACACCCGATCACGACCAAATATTGACACGAACTTGTCTATTATCTCTAAGGCGCTACGCTCATCGTCATCTTGTAGCGCTCTGGAAACCATAGATGATAAGCACCCGGTACCAATAATGATGCCTTTGTTGTATTGCTCCAGAAGCTCGAAGTCTACCCTGGGCTTCCAGTAAAATCCCTCTAGATATGCCAGACTGCTCAACTTGGATAGATTCCGGTATCCCTCGGGAGTGGCAGCTAGGGCTGTCAAATGATACTGTACGTGTTGCTGCTGTTGCCCGGTCGATTGTAGCATGTGGTGCTGATTGGCTCCGCGCTCCATGCGATGTCCCGGCGCCATGTACAGCTCTGCGCCGATGATCGGCTTTACGCCATGCGCCGCGCAGGCTTCGTGGAACTCTATGGCTCCGGAGAGGGTACCATGGTCCGTTATGGCCATCGCCTCATAACCCTGTTCGGCGACGTGCTCGATGAGAGGATCAATAAGGGACAGTCCGTCAATTAATGAATGATCGGTGTGCACGTGTAAGTGTACGAAGCGAGACTCGGATGTCATGATGTCATTATATCACAACGGCGAATCGCTTCGCCAAGCGTCGCAATTCGTGCATTTTGCCATATCGCGAACGAGCCATTTGGTTGCAACCCCAAGCACACGCGACCAATCTTCGCGGGCGTGGTAGGCGTTGATCGGTCGCGGTTCGCTTGGCCGCCAAGTTCCATTATATCACAACGCAGCACGCCACAACGAAATAGTCCAATGACAATGAATGCTTCGAGGAACACAGAATAGGTTACTTTAATCGTTATTATAAGAAGAATGCAACACCATTCAGGTCGGGTGCTGGAGGATTGTCCACGCAGGCGGCATGCTCTTCCTTGGTGACCTTAGTACCCTGCCAGTACCAATATGGCGTGCCATCCGGACCTATCCAGGCGGGGCCGTCCTCTCGGTGTAATCTGCCGTGCCAGTACCACTTTTGTGCGCCGTCTGGATAGGTCGCGGCCGGGCCATCGTCGCGATGCAACATATTGTGTTGGTACCATTCCTGCCTGCCATCCAGGTAGATTATAGCTGGCCCATCGTCTCGGCCCAAGATGCCGTGTTGCCACCAAGACTGCGTGCCATCAAGCCAGATCGTGGCCGGTCCGTCGTCACGATGCAGCGCGCCGTATCCGTCTTCCCATCTAGTTGTTTCTCGCAGGCAACACGGTTGCACTTCTCCAGCTACCTGATACAGCGTTTTATAGGCTGGGTCGCTGTGGATCAGGCAATAAACGTCATTTGGTTCGTCGGCCCAAATATGGAACTTGCCGTCTTTCTGGTATACGGTTGGATTCTGCCCGAGCTGGTCTGCCGATAAATCAGCCCTATGTCTGCCGCAATTTGGCTTGCCATCGGCAACCATGTGCCTGCAACGCTTGGTCTTGGCTATCGGGAAATTGCAGATCCTTGTCATTACTCTTGCTCCTTTTAGTTGTACTCTTGCCCACCCGTTATTCTATGTGTTCCATGGCTATTTCTATAGTAACGCCACACAACGGGAGATCAACGAAAATAACCATTTTGAGGAACACGGAATGGGCTATTTTAGCCGCTATCGCAGGAAAAACACCGTGAAGACAGAATCAGATACCCAAAGATTGTACCTGTAGTCTGGCATGTTCCTCCTCGGTAACTCTCTTGCCGCGCCAATACCAAAGGAAGGAGCCGTTCTGTTCCTCGAAGTATCAGCAAACATAGCTGACCTTAGGATCACACGTCCATGATCCATACCGAGCGGCCAATACTCCGGCCGTGCAACGAGAGAAGAAGACGTACTCATGCACCCACATTCTCAAGTCTCGTTGCTTCCCGATTAAAGGACAATGCCTCTTCACCCCGCAAACCAGGACAAGTGCCTAAATCTGTGAAACGAGTGGCTTCTTTATCCCCTCCGATGATCTTGCGATCTCCGGCTCGGGCACACTCCCGCGAACTGCGGGTGTTTTTGTCCGGTTCCCACCCAAAGGGTTTAACGGGAACCTTGGACCAATCAACCGGCGTCCCGGTTGATATCTGTGCAAGTATGCACGTACAAGCAAGCTCTGCCAGGGCCTGTAGATTTTTTGCGGCATTCAAATCACGGTCCATCTCAAGACCACAACTATCGCACTTGAATACTCTTGCCGAACGAGAGAGTCTCGCTCTCTTCACTCTGCATTCTGAACAAGTCTTTGATGATGCATACCACCAGGCAGCCAACCAAAGCTGCGACCCATACCAAGAGTGCTTGTAGCTAAGCTGACGACGGAACTCAGCCATAGTTGCATCATGTTGGGCTCGGTTGAAAGCTCGTTTCCCATGACCCTTTCTTCCCATCTGCTCAACTTTCAAGTCCTCTACGACATTTACGGCATTGGCTGTTGCTGCATGGTAACTCGCCTTATGGATGGTGTCTTTACGAATACGAGCGGCATGGGCATATGACTTTCGTAACCTTGTCTGGTTCTCCTTTGCCCTATTGGAGCGACCTTTCCAATGACAAGTTCCGCTTATATGTGTACCGTCCGAATTAAAACACTTGGGACTGGCTACACGATGTTGACGATCCATGCGTCTTTGATAGCGAGAGATCTTCTTCTTGACTCGCTCCTCAGCTTTTGGATTCTCAGTCACAGAACCATCTGAACTGGTGATGAGCTTGGCAATTCCCACGTCATGGCCCTGGGCCTGACAAGAGAAATCGGTGATTGGTTTGGGAGTCTTTGCTTCTCGTCTGACCAATACTCCAAAACTAACATAAGCCTTGCCACCCTCATCAGCAAGAGTGGCTCTGAGTATTCGGGCATCCCCCGCTAGTATCTTCAATCTCAATTTGTCAGTCGATTCTTTCGTCCGGCATGCCCCGATAACCGGCAATCGAACATGGTGGCGATCCAAGGTGGCGATACCCCCGCTGCTGGCTGCGAAGCTGATAGATTGATGACCGCTGCGCCTCTTGTATTTGGGCCATCCAACTGGTGCCCCCTTGCGCTTCCCGCTTTTAGAATCAAAATGATTCTTGAATGCTTGTGCCAATCCCTCGAATGCAGACTCATAACATGCTTTTGAGTTCTCTTGCCACCAAGGAGCTACCTCGCCCTTAACACGGTTCCATATATAGCGCATTGCCTCCATCGACCATGGGCACCACTCGGACACTGGCTGATACTCACCGGGCTTTCTGCTCCCCGCTGCAATTTTGGCTTCATGCTCTTTCTTGCGTTTCTCATTCAGCTCTACGAGGTAAGGAATAGCACATGCTTTTTCAGCAAAGGCAGCAGCCTCATCGTACCTTGCCCCTTGGAGCATCGCAATAACACGCAATTGATCTCTCGTTCGGAGTTGTTCATTTATAAGATTCAACATGTAGTTATAAGCAAAGCGCTTAGCGCCCACGTGGGATGAGATGGCCGGATCATTGCTTGGCTTATCTAGCTCGTACCGGTATGCCTGAGCCATCCAGCCCTCTGCCATTTGGAACTTAGCCACAATTACATTTTATCATATCGAGCAATATTGTGGTGCAAATAGAGCTCTTGCCGACCAATTCACCTATAGCCATTCATCCCCCCCGTCGCCTATTTAGTGAGTCTTGCCTGGATATCTCGGGGTTATCTTTGTTGGTCTCCCGTTGTGCTGCACTATTATAAAAACAGCACCACAAAGACGACATCAGGTGCCCAAAGACCGTTTGCGCAATCTAGCGTGCTCCTGCTCGGTAACTTCCGTGCCATGCCAGAACCATGCTTGCGCGCCATTTGCCCCGATGGCAGCCGGTCCGTCATCCCGGTGTTTGCTGTTATGTTGATACCACCACTGCGTACCATTCTCATCAATTATGGCCGGACCGTCGTCACGATGCACCTCGCCATGCCGGAACCACATTTGCCTGCCGTTTGTATGAACGATGGCCGGCCCGTCGTCGCGGTGTTGCTCGCCATACTGATACCAGTGCTGCGTGCCGTCTGACTCAATTATGGCTGGGCCGTCATCTCGGTGAAACTTATTATGTTGATACCAATACTGTGTGCCATCTGGTTCAATCAAAGCTGGGCCACCATCCCGGTGCAGTCCGCCATGCTCGTCTGTCCAACTGATTGTTTTCCTCAAGCAGCAGGGGGGCACTTCTTTAGCTAGTTGACACAGGACCCGATAGGCTGGATCACCATGAATCAAGCAATAAAAATCATTCGGTTGCCCTGCCCAGACATGCAACTCGCCATCCTTTTCATATATGGTTGGATTCTGCCCTAACTGATCTGCGGACAATTCGGTCGAATGCCTGCCGCAATTTGGCTTGCCGTCGGCTACATGATGCTTGCAACGCCTATCCTGGGCTATCGGAAAATTACAAATCCTCGTCATTATTATCTGTGTTCCGCGATTGCTCCTATAATGGCGCCACACAACAAGAGATCAACGAAAATAACAACTTCGAGAGACACGAAAAATATTATCCTGGCCGTTGCCATAGAAGAAAAACCGTGAAAATAGGATTAAGCGCCCCTAGACTGTTTCCGCAATTTGGCGTGCTCTTTTTTGGTGATTTCCTCGCCATGCCAGTACCAGTGCTGTGTACCATCGGGCGCAATAAACGTAGGGCCGTCCTCTCGGTGCAGTTCATTATGCTGGAACCATATTTGCGCACCATCTGCAAAAATCGCAGCCGGGCCGTCATCCCGATGCTTCTCGTCGTGCCAGAACCAAGCCTGCGCACCGTTCAGCCAGACTACTGCTGGGCCATTATCGCGGTGCAGCTTACCGTGTTGACACCAGTATTGTGTACCGTCGGGTGCAACTATCGCTGGTCCGTCATCGCAGTGCGGTCTGCCCTGTTCGTCGTGTCGATAGACATCATGATTTAGACAACATGGCGCCGTCTCTTCGACCAGTTGGTATATCATTTGGTACTCGGGGTCATCATGAATCAGACAATAGAGACCATCTGGTACCCCCGCCCAGACATGCAATTCGCCGTCTTTCTCATATGCGGTCGGGTTTCGTCCAAGCTGTTGCGCCGAAAGGTCGGTCTTGTGCCTGCCACAGTTCGGCTTGCTGTTCGATATCGGCTGTGTACAGCGCTTATTATTAGATATCGGGAAATTACAGATCTTTGTCATTATTAACTCCTTTCGTCCGTTGTGCCATTGCTTGGTTACTACTGTTGTGTGTTCCGTAATTTTTCCCATTATAGTACGTCTCGATTATAAGAGATGACTAACAGGTATGCGACATCAGGTGCCCAAAGACCGTTTGCGCAATCTAGCGTGCTCCTGCTCGGTAACTTCCGTGCCATGCCAGAACCATGCTTGCTCGCCGCCTGTCCCGATGAATGCGGGCCCATCATCCCGGTGCATCTCGTTGTGCACGTACCATGCCTGCACGCCATCCGCTCCGATAAACGCTGGCCCATCTTCTCGGTGTCGCTCGCCATGCTGCCACCAGGATCGCGTGCCACTTAGTTGCATCTGCGCCGGCCCGTCATCACGATGTAGCTTGCCGTGCTGATACCAGATGCGCATGCCGCTCGCATATATTACGGCTGGGTCATCGTCTCGGTGCAACCAACCATGTTGGAACCACCTCTGCGTTCCATCTGCCTCGATCACAGCTGGACCATCATCCCGGTGAAACTCGCCGTGCTCATCTCTCCATTCGATGCCTTCCCTTAGGCAACATGGCGGCGCTTCTCCAGCCACCTGACACAGCGCCTGATAAGATAAATCACTATGAACCAAACAATAAAAACCGTCTGGCTCCCCCGCCCAGACGTGTAGTTCGTTGCCTTTACGGTATACAGTTGGACTTGGTCCGAGCTGGTCTGCCGATATCTCGCATCTGTGCCGTCCGCAATTTGGTCTGTCATCGGCCACGTGATGTTTGCAGCGCCCATCTTTGGATGTTGGGAAATTACAAATCCTCGTCATTATCTTTTGTGTTCCATGGTGGCTTTTATAGTAGTGCCGCACAACGGGAGATCAACGAAAATACCCATTTCGAGGAACACGGAAAATATTATTTTGGCCGTTACTATAAAAGAAACACTGTAAAGACAGAATCAGATACCTTCAGACTGTTTGCACAACTTGGTATGCTCCTCCTCGGTGACTTCCTCGCCATACCAGAACCACATTTGCTTGCCGTCTGCCTTAATCATAGCCGGGCCATCTTCGCGATGTAACTGATCGCGTTTATACCATTTGTGTGTGCCATCAGCCTTGATTACGGCCGGACCATCATCCCGGTGTAACCCGTCGTGTTGCCACCATTCCTGGGTCCCATCGGCCCCAATCACAGCTGGACCGTCTTCCCGATGCAACTCACCATGCTGATACCAGGCTTTCGTGCCACTAGGCCAGATTACCGCTGGCCCACCATCGCGGTGGCACGCACCACGCTGATACCAGTATTGTGTGCCATTTGACTCAATTATAGCTGGTCCGTCGTCTCGGTGCCGCTCTCCATGTTGCCACCACTCTTGCGTACCGTCCATACTAATCAGGGCGGGTCCATCTTCTCGATGTTTCTTGTAGTGCCGATACCAAATTCGGGTACCGTTTGTCTCAATCACAGTGTGTCCATTGTCTAAATGTGGTGGCCGACTAGTACTATCCCAGTGAGTCACTGCCCCATTAAGGCAACACGGCGGTGTTTCTCCGGCCACCTGACACAACGCCTGATAAGCTGGGTCACCATGAATCAGGCAATAAACATCATCTGGCTCCCCCGCCCAGATATGCAACTCGCCATTCTTCTGGTATACAGTTGGGTTCTGCCCAAGCTGTTCTGCCGACAGGTCAACCCTATGTCTCCCGCAATTCGGCTTGTCATCGGCCATCGGCTGCCTACAGTGCCTAGTCTCGGATATCGGAAAATTACAAGTCCTCGTCATTATTATTTACGTTCCATGGTGGCTTTCATAATAGCGCCACGCAACGGAAGGTCAATGAAAATACCCATTTTGAGGAACACGGAAAATATTATTTTGACCATTATTATAAGAAAAACATCGCAAAGACAAGATCAGGCGCCCCCGGATTGCGCTCTCAGCTTGGCGTACTCCTGTTCAGTGACTTCCACGTTACGCCAGTACCAGCCCTGCTCGCCATTCGCTCCGATTATAGCCGGGCCATCTTCTCGGTGCAGCTCACCGTGCCGATACCAGGCTTTCGTACCACTAGGCCAAACTGCCGCCGGTCCGTTATCTCGATGACACACGCCACGCTGATACCAAACTTGGGTACCATCTGCCTCGATTATGGCTGGACCATCATCCCGGTGCCGCTTGCCGTTCCGGTACCAGCGCTGTTTGCCATCCAGCCAAATCCTGGCCGGGCCGTCGTTCCGGTGCAATTCGCCATGTCGATACCAGTGCCGTGTGCCATCCGCCTCAATCACGGCTGGGCCACCGTTGCGGTGAGGCTTGCCATGCTCGTCCTTATGTTCTATCCTCTTCATCAAACAACACGGCTGTATTTCTCCGGCCACCTGGTATAGCGCCTGGTAGGCTGGGTCACTGTGAATCAGGCAATAAACATCATCTGGCTCGCCTGCCCAGACATGCAGCTCTCCGTCTTTCCTATATACGGTCGGATTTTGCCCGAGTTGTTCTGCCGATAGGCTTATTCTGTGTCTGCCACAATTTGGCTTGTCATCGGCTATTGGTTGTCTACAGCACCTAGTCTCGGATATAGGGAAATTACAAGTCCTCGTCATTACTTGCCGTGTTCCACGTCACGGCGGTATGGCAATGCGCAACAGCTCGATCACAAAGTCAGGTACCTAAGGATTGTTCGCGCAACTTGGCGTGTTCCTCTTCGGTGACTTCCTCGCCAAGCCAGTACCAGACCTGTGTGCCATCCGCCTTAGTTATGGCTGGGCCATCTCCGCGGTGCAACCTGTCGTGTTGCCACCAGTGTTGTTCGCCATCCGGCCAAATCCTGGCTGGGCCGTCATCACGGTGTTGCTTGCCATGTTGGTACCAGAGCCGTAAACCATCTGGATGGATTACAGCTGGGCCATCGTCCCGATGAAGCTCACCGTGCAGCCACCACTCTTGTGTGCCATCCGGCCTGATTACAGCTGGGCCATCCCCGCGATGAAGCTTACCGTGCAGCCACCACTCTTGTGCGCCATCCGTGCAAACTACGGCTGGTCCGTCGTCTCTATGGCGTTCACCGTGCCTATACCATTTTCGTGTCCCGTCTGACCCGATGTGCGCGGGTCCATCATCGCGATGCAGCTTGCCATCTTGATACCAAGATCGCATGCCATCCAGCCAAGCCGAGCGGTATCGCTCGCCATGCCGATACCAGAGCTGTGTACCGTCTGCGTGAATTATGGCTGGGCCGTTATCTCTGTGCGGCTCGCCCTCATCGTCCGTCCAGCTGATCGTCTCGATGAGGCAGCACGGCGGCACCTCACCAGCCAACTGATATAGCACGTGTTCAGCTGAGCAATTATGAATCAGGCAATATAGACCATCTGGCTCTCCGGCCCAGACATGCAGTTCGCCATTCTTCTGGTATACGGTTGGGTTCTGTCCGAGTTGTTGCGCCGATACTTCACAATGATGTCTCCCACAATTCGGTTTATCATTGGCCACCGGTTGTCTACAATACCTGTTCTGAGATATTGGGAAATTACAAATCCTCGTCATTGTCTTCTATGTTCCACTGCTACTCTTATAATAGCTCATCACAACGGGAGATCAACAGAAATACCCACTTTCAGGAACACGGAATAGGTTATTTCAGCCGTTATCACAAGAAAAACACCACAAAGATAAGATCAAGCACCCCGGGACTGCTCTCGTAGTTTGGCGTGCTCCTCCTCGGTGACCTGCCCGCTATACCACCACCAATATTGTGTGCCATCCGCCTCGATTATGGCTGGACCATCTTCGCGATGTAGATCACCATGCCAAAACCAGAGCTGCGCGCCGTCTGCGCGCATTATGGCCGGACCGTCGTCACGATGCCGCTTATCATGTTGGTACCACCACCGAGTCCCATCTGACTTGATCACGGCCGGGCCATCGTCTCGGTGGCACTCTCCATTTTGATACCATGCTTGATAACCATCAGGACTGATCACGGCTGGTCCATCATCCCGGTGCAGCTGGCCACGATAGAGCCACTTCTGTGAGCCGTTCAGCTCGACGCGCGCCGGTCCGTCGTCGCGGTGTATCTCGCCATGCTGATACCAGTGTTGTGTACCATCCACTTCAATTATAGCGGGCCCGTCATCCCGGTGATACTGACCGCGCTTATCTCTCCACTTCATGTCTTTTTGCAAGCAACATGGCGGGGTCTCTCCAGCCACCTGGTATAGCACCTGATAGGCTGTATCGTTATGAATCAGACAATAGGGACTGTCTGGCTCGCTTGCCCAAACATGCAATTCGTCGTCCTTTTGGTATACGGTCGGCTCCTGGCCGAGCTGGTCTGCGGATACTTCACAATGATGTCTTCCACAATTTGGTTTGTCATCGGCTATCGGTTGCTTACAACGCTTGCTTTTGGATATTGGGAAATTACAGATCCTTGTCATTATTTTCTATGTTCCGCGGCTGCTTTTATAATAATGCCACACAACAGGAGATCAATAGAAATAACAATTTCGAGAGACACGGAAAATATTATTTCGGCCGTTGTTATGAAAGAAAAACCGTGAAGATAAGATCAGACGCCCCCAGATTGTTCGCGCAACTCGGCGTGCTCCTCCTCGGTGACCTCCTGGCCATGCCAGTACCACTTCTGCGTACCGTCTGGACGAACCTCGGCTGGACCGTCTTCGCGGTGCCGCTCACCACATTGATACCAGAACTGCGAGCCGTTTGCATAAATCTCGGCTGGACCATCATCTCGATGAAGCTTACCGTGTTGATACCATTCCTCTGCTCCGTCTGGCCAGGTCACGGCTGGCCCATCATCTCGATGTAAATCGCCACGCTGAAACCACTCCTCGACACCATTGGGTCTAATAATCGCCGGACCATCCTCTCGGTGCTGTTTATCATTCTGCCACCACTCTTGGGTACCGTCTAACCTTATCAGGGCTGGGCCATCATCTCGGTGTAGCTTGCCACGTCCATCAGTCCATTTAACCGTTCTGTTTAGGCAATATGGCACCTTCTCTCCGGCCAGCTGACACAGGGTTTGATAGGCTGGATCACGGTGAATCAAACAATATAGACCATCTGGCTCGCCTGCCCAAACGTGCAATTCGCCGTTCTTCCGGTATGTGATCGGATCTTGCCCTATATGGTCTACCGGTAGATTAGTTTTATGTCTTCCGCAGTTTGGACGGTCATCGGCCATAGGTTGTTTGCAGCGCTTTATCTGGGATATTGGGAAGTTACAGATCTTACTCATGGTTTCTATGTTCCATGGCCTCTTTTATAGCAGCGCCACACAACAGGAGACCAGTGAAAACAACTATTTTCGAGAGACACGGGATGGGCTATTTAGGCCGTCATTGTCGAGAAAACACAAAGGCGCAATCAAGTGCCTTCTGATTGCTCCCGCAGTCTGGCGTGCTCCTCCTCGGTAACCTTCTTGTTTATCCAATACCACTCATGTGTACCATCCGCCCTGATTATAGCCGGCCCGTCCTCTCGGTGCAATGCCATGTGACAATACCAGAACTGTGTACCATCCGGCATGATTACGGCAGGACCATTATTGCGATGGCGCGCACCGCCCCAATACCACTCTTGTTTGCCATCCTCATAGATTATGGCCGGGCCATCATCCCGATGGCGCATGCCGTATTGCCACCAGGACCGCGTGCCATCAGGCCAAATTATAGCGGGGCCGTCAGTCCGGTGTCGTTCATCATTCTGCCACCACTCTTGGGCACCGTCTGCGCCAACTATGGCCGGTCCATCTTCGCGGTGCAATTTCCCGATATCTAAAAGCAGGC
>SCLJ03000212.1_pt1 | contig 24910 bp, 44 predicted proteins | sample 7267891 | NCBI WGS metagenome assembly SCLJ03 (sample SAMN10721082, study PRJNA514188) | viral metagenome | isolation source: depth-stratified mine tailings core B | place: China: Fankou Pb/Zn Mine tailings
GTAAGTGTGGCCCACCGTGGGGTTGAAGCCCTCGGGAATGCTCGTCACCGAACTCAGGTCCAGGTCGCCGCCCACCGTGGGGTTGAAGCCCTCGGGAATGCTCGTCACCGAACTCAGGTCCAGGTCGCCGCCCACCGTGGGGTTGAAGCCCTCGGGAATGCTCGTCACCGAACTCAGGTCCAGGGAGCCGGTGACCTCCTCCAAATCCGCAAAGTCACCACAGTTCCTCACCGTGATCGTCAAATAGCCTTCGTATCGCTTCATGATTTACCACCTTGTCACCTAGTCTAGTGGAAATATGGTTATCTGGTCAAGCGGTATTTTAGAAGTTTAGCCAACCGCCGATACGCAATAAATCGAAGTCTATCACGTCGCCTTGATCGGTAGGCGCGGCAGACTTGACAGTGTGAGGTTGTGAGCATGTCGTGGGAGTGAACGAGATGGTCAAGTCTGGAAATAACGGGATAGTATCATGTGACTCACCAGGCGCATGATAACGAACGTGAGGCATTGACGATTCACCAGCGCATACACGACCTAAGCCCCTGATTTTTGAGGTTTCATCCTTGAGTTGTCGGCCACACTTACGGCAACGAATCACAAGAAAAGCGGCCCATGAGGCGGCATTATTCCATCACCCCACTGGAGGGCCATGGCATCTGCAATTCCGGGGAAGGTCTTGCTTCGGTTCTTTTGACGTTCTTTACCGCCAGACGAGCCCCATCCGTTGCTATTGGCATTCAAGGCCATTGGCTCCCCGTGTCCAAGGTTGTTTGTAGCAAGCAAGGGTGGCAATCCTTCGAGCCATAGCAGCGTTGTTTTCATGAATGGGTCACCAAAATGAAAAGGCTGGATCATTTGCGTATGCGGAGGGAGTAGGAAGATTGAAGATGGGACTGGGTTCTCTATGCACTTCTTCTTGATCTTGCAGTTTAGAAATGTCATGAACAGTTTTCGGCCTTCCAAACCAGCCTGATAACGCGCTTCATTCAATACACCCCCAGGGAAAAGCCACCTTGCACCGGCGTTGCTTAAATACGTGCATGGCGGATGGGCGATTAGTTGGTCCCATGATGGATCGTCAAGAATAGCCGTAGCATCGCCTTGAATATGCCACTCGGGATGACCTCCAGAACACGGCTGCAAGTCTGCGCTGAATGCCTCATGACCACGACGACGAAACGCGATGCAAACAGCCTGGCTTTCTTCGCAGGCAACTAAGACGCGCATTCACCAATCCGCCGTGTCAAACGGTACTGGAGTAGTCTGCGAGGGCTCGGGCGTCGGTTCATTCACCTTCACAACCCGCTTCTTTCTAGTCCGCTTTTTCGGTACAGACTCGGCCTTGTCAGACTTGCGAACATTCTTGACGGTCGCCGATACGGTAGCGATTACTGTTCCCTGGTAGACAATGGCTACGAGTAGGGACAAGAGGAAAGTCAGGTAACGAGAAATGTCACCACTAACCGCCATCCTGACAACCGCCATGAAAACGTCACGGCTAGATACTTGGTGATTCGCTACCTGTTCCGGCTTCCATGCTGACTCTCTACCTCTTGCGCTTTCAATGTCTGTGCGAGCTTGTGCAATTTGTTCCTTGAGGTTCGCTAGGAAGGCCGCTGTATGCGCTTCCTTTTGTTGTGCAAGTAGTTCATCAAGTGTTGTTTGCGCCTTGTCTGTTTGGGCTTGCAGACGGGATAGAGCAGGGTCTGTAGTCGCTTCCCTTTCTACCGACTGCTCAACCTGTTTAGCCTGTCCCTCGGTCAAGGAAAGGATCATGGAGGTGTCAGAGAAAACGATCAGGCAGACGGTCAACCAAAAGAAGGCGCGCTTCTTTTTCATCAGGAATCGCACCGACAGCAACGGCAATCCACCGCCTAGACAGCCCATGATGACCTGACTCCACAGTTCGCTTGTGATGCTGGCGAATAGGTAGGCAGTCGTCGCCATGCCGATTAGGACGGTGGCGATTAGGGCGACGGTGTCTGTCATCCAGTCGAGAAACTTCATAGGTACAGCACCGGCTTACTTGGCACAGGGAAAGCGTCAAGAGTGACAGTCTGCTTGTCAAACGGAGACTTGATTTCAGCCGCGCTAATGAAATAGGTGACTTGCCCAATCTGGACGCAATCCATCATTCGACAAACAAAACTATCACCGGTTTGCCCTAGCTCCTTGCCATTTCTGTCAATAAACGTCGTCGTCACTTCCGTCTCCTCATGCGCCATTTTACCACCCACATAGGCGGTTTGTCGTCGAAAAACTCTAGCACGGCAAGCGCAATGCAACCGGCCAGGATGATTAGGAATGGTTCAATCATTTTTCACACCGGGAACCTTGACGTTCAATACCTTGCAAAACAGTTTCAGGTCACCAAGCGTAGCATCTGGTTTAACTGGTATTCCGTGCCTTCTGAGATAGTCGGCAATTTTGTCCCATTCGATTTCTTCAAGCGTCAATTCATCACCTCCAAAGAAAAGAGCCCACCACCTGGAGCGAGTCAAACGCCCCGTGTTTTAGGTCGCACCGTCATGCGGTGATGGGCTCAGTTAATCAATATTTTGTCTCACCAGAAGCAAGCCTGACCTTGATCAGCATGGCCTCTGCAATTTTCAGTTTCAGCTTTTCAACTGGAACTTTCTGGATTCTCTTCTTACCGTTTTCCCGTGCAAGTTCAACCGTGTCACAAGGACCATGATTCAATCCGACACCGAATCCCGTCGCCTTGTGTGAGACTGAAAATCCAGGGTGACGAGTATGAACCACCCAGATTTCACCGCAACATTCAAACTCTTCGATGATCGGAACATCAACAAGTGCATGACGACAAGACATCTCAAAAGTAGCCATGACCACCCTCTCTTTATTATGCGCCCACTTAGATTTGAACTAAGGACCCACGGATTATGAGACCGTTGCTCTAACCAACTGAGCTATAGGCGCAAACTACCAGCCGATGGGTATGATCCATCAATCTTCCAGATCGACTCTGGGTGCATAATCCATTCATGCTCGACTGGCTTGAAAAATCCCATGACCAGCCAACGGAAGGCCATGGGTACTACTGAATCCCTTCGTGAGAAGAGAAAGGAACCGTAGGGAGTCGAACCCCAGCCGTGAAAAAGCACGGAACTCCATCCTTCGCGTTCCTTGCCTGTTTTCACTGAGTTACAGGCAAACCAAGGCCGTACGCTGGCCATGCGCTCCCGGTTTTAGATAGCGACTTCGATGGTCTTGAACTCGGTAGCCATCTCGTCGAAGATATCTTCCCATGTTTCGTTGTCGATGTCATCGCCGAAGTTTCTGTACATCAGCTCGACGAACTTTTCCTTGGTCAGAACGCTTTCCATACAACTCCCTTTCCAACGGATAAGCCGCCGTTGGTCGGACTCGCGTTAGGCTTTTGTTTTGGCCTTATCGGCCATTTCTTTGTATTCCTCAGCATCTTTTTCGATGATCTTTTCGACGAGTTCACCGATGGTATGGGCATAGATCCAATGGACGTAATGAACTCCACCAGACGACCATGATTGAACATCCCCGGCATCGTTAAACCGGATGGCTCGCATTTCTTCAAATTGAACTTCGGCAAGAAATCCGTCGCGGCCGTTCTGAGCCATCAGGAATGCAAGAGACCTGTCCTCAACCTCAGATTCGATCATCTTCTTGACATCGTCGGTGTCTTTCCATCCAAGTGACTTGATGATGTCATCCGTGTCCTGGTTCATGAAATCTTCAAATGCGTCAGAGGGTGATTCACCACGCAATGCCTCGACGGTAACGAATACCAGGTTTTCAATTCTCTGGCTCAAGTTTGCATCTTCAAGCCTTTTAATCAGGTACTTATTCACTAGTTATCCCTCGCCCCATTGGAGCCAAATAAAAAAGCCCTTGGAGATGGCCTGGACACGCGGTCCAGTTTAGCATCATGGCGGTGACGCTAACCATCTTCAAAGGCTCTACATTCACCAGCCGCCACTGGTATCGGACTCGCCGACTAATTTAGCATAGGGCCAGATTCGGATGGTGTCAAGGGATTGTTTTTGTAATCGCCAAAGTTTCAGCTTGCTCCATTCTGTTCAAAAATGACCGTGCATGATTAGATGCTTCTTCGTCGCCAACGGTATAGACATGGCCACCAAGTCTCGTTGCGCTCCAACAATGTTCAGATTCGGCGCTCAATTCGGTCTTGAAGTCTGTCCACAGTTTCCTATAGTCAACTTCCGGCTTCCTATCGAAAACAGCCGGTAGCCCCATTTGCTCGAATACTCCACCCTTGACTAGTTCTCGGAGTCCTTGCGCTTGATCACTCACACCGTCACCCCAGCGCGTTCAAGAAACTCCTTCGCCTTGTTCTCAGCGGCGGTCAGGAGTTCGGGATTGTTCTCGTCTTCCGTTCCCTTTTGCGGAATCATGGACTTGATGACCTCGATTTCTTCTTGCGTGAGGCTTGCTTGATGCTTACCTACTAGGTCGATTAGGCGCTTACGTTGGGAGGGCTGTGGGGCCTGTACCGTGGCTTGTGGCTGGACTGTCTGAACCTTAAGCGGCTGGATCACATACGGCTTTTTACTCCCCTTGGTCACCGTCAAAGCCATGGTCATAGTCTCGGGAATATCGCTCATGTGAGAGATTCGAATCCCGCCGACTTCCATACCGGCCCACTTCACCTTAGGGTCACAATACAGTGTCATGGACTTACCAACGTACTTGCTCGAATCAGCACCCCAGGCTGCAACCATGACACGGCACATGGATTTACAGGCTTTGTAGGGCTTACCGTTGTCGCCTTCATATGACACGGCTACAGGTTGTTCCTGCCCGCTTTTGATGATGACTCCGGTGATCTTGATGGTCAGCGGTCCAGCCAACAGGTCATCAGAGTTCAACTGGTCAGACTTTGGGGTAATCACTCGTCTCATGTCGCTCATTCTGTCCTCCTATTCCATGCTTCGACGGCTCTTTCAGTCGTATCTGGTTCATCGATTGCAGGGCCAGAAGCAAAGCAGTCTCCGCACTTTCCCCAGTTAGTCCCTAGCGCGGTTACAATGCCAACATTGTTTGATCCGCAAAAAGGACATGTCTTCATTTCTTCTTTGCTCATCAGTAAATCTCCTGTACGATCTTGCGTACCGTTGGGATAAGCCGTGCATTCGATGACAGCACGGCGTCATATTTGGCTCTCGCTTCCTTGAGTTTCGATTCGAAGTCGGTAGCGGCGTCAAGAATGGCTTCCTGAATCTTCAGGTCGGGATATACCCTGACCGTAGACATCGGCAACCCTCCAGAGTAGCTATTCAGATCAATCCATTTCCGTTCAGAAATCAGCAACCCAGACTGACACTGGATGACGAAATCAGAGTCAATCTGATCGTCAGGAACAAGCTCGACAATGGTCCTAACTTGCAAATCCTGACGCCTTGATTTGTCTTCAACTAGACCATCATCGCCCACTAATCCATCGGGACTGTAACCAAGAGTGAATCCCCACTTGTTATTTGTGATGAATCCCATGGGCTTGATGGGCGCATAGGTCTTGCTATAAATGATGTTCGATTCAATCTCATCCTCAGCGCCACGAAGCATGTCATCAGACCAGTATTCAGGCTCGACATACCCTGTGATTCTCTGGGCCAATAGTTTCCAGAACAGGGCGCGGCTTTTGTCGTTTGCAGACGGCTTGAAAGTACCAGTCAACAGGTGTTTCATTTCCGAGGCGGTCAACAGTCCAGCGCGTAGGTTGATCCAATCGACTGAGCCCTGATGGATGTCTTCGTGGTAGGTGATGCTCATTCAATCCTCCAAGTCAAACGGGTGGCGTTGATCGCCTTCAGACACTTGCATCGAGTTATCAGCGCGATAACAGGTCATGCAATGGACACCGTAGAACCGATCATGCTCTAGCTCAAAACAGGCTTGATGTCCCTTTGGTATGTGCTTATGACACGTCGAACAGTGCAACGCATTGCTTTTAACGCCACAGGATACAAAGTCATGGCTATAGTCAATTCCTTCATAGCCGTAATCTTTATCTGGAATAGTTCTCGGCCTTGGTCCTTTCGCGTTGTGAAAAGCATCTTTACAGTTTCCAACGCCTTTATTGGTGCAAAAACGCTGTTTAGGATGATGCTGGACAAAATCTGTTTTGCAATGTTCACAGGTCATTCCCAACCATCCAATTGGGCACACACGCACTTTTTTTGTCCGCAGTCTTCGCACGTGGTTGGCAGTTCGTCGTCGGGCTCTTCTTCGTATTCTCGTCGGGCTTGGTCGAAGATGGTGGAGGTCATGCTACCATTCTCCAATTGCGCGTCTGACTGCTCGTTCGGACATCTCTTCAATACGCCCAACAAGTTCATCGGCGTCAACTTCTGAGAATCGTTCAGACACATACTGGTCAATTACTTCCTGAAGTTCGTCATTTGTCACTTTCCATCTCCTCTCGGCACTGTTTTGCAAGCGCCGTCAATTGGTCGGTTGTCATGAATCGAGTCAGATCGTATTCAGCGGGATTGCAGACCGAGTGAACCTTTCCCGTGTCTCGGTACAGCGTGACGATAACAGGTACTCGGTGTTCGCCTGATACGGTTCGGTGGGTGATGTAGGGGCGGGTTGTAGGAGCGTTCACAGCCCTTGCCCTATGATCACTGATTTGCTGATTGTGGCCCCGCTTTTTTCGACATCTGGTAGGCATCTTGAGCAACACGGCATTGTTTTTTCTTCCTCGCCAGGATATGAAAAAGTAAGCATGAAGACGCCTTCATTTTGACACTGCTCCCATTGTCTTGGTCCTAGGGTCATAAAGCTACCGGGCTTAATCCACCCCTCACATCTGTTTTTGTAGCTCACTTCTCCCACCCCAACCCTTCAGCCGAGTCAATCCATCGACCAGCAGTCTTTTCTTTCTCGGTCATCACTTCCATGCCAAGGTCATAGATAACCTGAGCCATGGTTGCACGTCGCTTGATTCCTCGAATGTGGGCATGGATCAACAGTTGATCCTCTTTGTCTGGGGTGTTGCGGATACCGATTGGAAGCGTTTTCACTTGTTACTCCTCAGTGTGTTTGTGTACTAGCCGATGGACATTTGTATTGGGTTCATCGGCTAGTTGTTAACTCAGCGATACTTTTTCTTGCAAGCAATGGAAACGCTGGGATTTTTGGCGTAATAGGCGTTCATTTCGTTGAACTCCTTGGCGCGGCGCTTGCATCCCATTTTGGGGCTGATTCCTTTCCAGGAACACCAAGCATTGAAATTGTTCATACAAACCATCCTTTGTGACTCTCAATCACCTAAAGACAGTATGGGGCATCACTGGCTTATCGTCAATAACTCTTTTGTAGATTCATCTGGACTTTGCGGACGGTGGCATGGGAGTAAAGTGCTAGTCGGTAGGTTGACAGTTCAATCGGTCACAAGTAGACTTATTTTAGTGATACGCATGTACCAATGGTGCAAGGAGTCGGGGGATCGATTGACAGTCGAGTCCCTTTTTTTGTTTACATGTCATGAGGAGCAAAAGCGATGTCATTTTCGTATGGAGCTTGTGGGCCAGGCTCTCCAGAAGGTTTGACAGGTTCCGACTGACTAGCCGATTGTCTCGGTGCTTCACCACTAACCTTCCCACCCTTAATAAACTCCCACGATTCAACCGATGTCATGGCGATTTTGACCCGTGTTTGCTTCTGGCCATCGCGCTCCCACGTGTCAGTTTTGAGCCGTCCACGTAGGCAGATGTAAGCGCCTGTCTTGAACTTTGAGCGGTCGTCGGAATCGTGTAACCAGTACTCCACTCCATACCAGCTAGTTTCGCCGTCAACCCATTCGTCGTTTACCTTCTTGCGATCTGTCACGGCAAGAGAGAACTTGACGACATCGCCCTTGATGGTCTGCTTTATTTCTGGATCACGGCCCATTCTTCCGTCAATGCGGAGTTCGTTTATCATTTTTCACCTTTCTTGACGCTAGGAATAAAACGTAATTCCACGCCGTAGAACTTCATCACACCGGCAGTAATGAGAAAAGCACACGATACCCCGGCAAAGTATCCACAAATAAACCACAATCCTTCCATTTTCATCCTCCTTATGGATGCTTCACCGCCACCAGTTCACAATACCGCTCACGAATCTCAAGCCACGAACATTTACAGCCACGATCAATATCCTTCCACGGCATACCCCAGCTTTGACGGTCGGTTGACTTTCTCAGCATTCGCCATGTGCCGAGGTGTTTGGTTTTCGACCAATAGTAGCCGTCGGAGAGGTTGTCTAGGTCAGGAATCATGGATGGCTTCTCCTAAGCTCACGGTCAATCCTAGACCTTAAACCAGGAGCGATTCCACACCATGAACCAAAGAATCGTCGCAAGTCCTTTCTAGCCCTCATGTCAGCAAGGTGAAGCAATGCCCTTGCATCTCTCTTTGATAAACCGAAATCCATCATTTCCTTCTGATGAGTCTTCATATCACCCTCCTCCCTGATTCCCTAAACACAATCTCAGGAAACTTAGCCTGAAATAACTTTTTCTTGAGCAAAAACGCTCTAGTCCGACTAACCGGCGACTTGAAATCCTCGACAACAGCTTGACCGTTTTCCACATAGCCAAAGTCAACAACGATCTTGACAGCGCGAACAGTCTTACCGTCAGAATCTTTGAAAGCATCGAGCAGCACGAACGGCACCTGTCGTTTCAGTTCGCTAATCTTGCCAGCTTTTTGCAACATGACAAGCTCGAACCACCTACTAGCCTCGCCCTTTGAGTCGAACTTTAGGCCGTCGATTGTTACTCGGACGTTACGGTATTTGTTCACAGACCGATAGCCTTCATGAGTGCATAAGTCTTTGTTGCTCGCTTCTCGTGACCCTTATTTTCTAACCATTCTGGAACCTCGGCCATGAATGAAGATTCTAGCTTATCCCAATTCTCTATCAAGACTCCCCATCGAAACGACACGGTTCTCATTTCGGAAAGTCTAGGCCGAATCTCAGGAATGAGATTGACCAGCTTCAGACAGCGCTTGAAATCGTCGGGATCGGATGGGGTCGTGCCAAATGTATCGTCAACCCTGACACCAGCCATGACGGAAGCGATGGCCTTGGAGCTAATACCGGTTTCTCCAGTTAACAGCCAAATAAGAAGTTTCTTTTCCAAGCTCATTTCCTCTCCTCCATTCGTCTCTCCACCTCAGCCTGAATCAATCGTTCAAGCGCGTCCGTATCGTCAAACTCAATCTCTGGATGCGCTTCGAGTTCGGAGAACCATTGGTCAACTATGCGCTTTGTTTGTTCGCTCATGACTTCACCAGCGCTACTATCCCGCAAATTGGCTTTAGATACCCCATGGCGTTGTCATCCCAGTTTCCTATCGGATTTGCTTCACCCCACAGACACATAGGACGAGTTCCGAAATGACTTGCACCTAGGTATGGACAGGTGTGCAATGAGTCGAGTCTGCAAACGTGTCGACCATTGTCGTTCCTGAAAATAGGAATCGTTATGCTGATTACTGCCGTTTCTTCGCTCATTTCTTCGGCTCCCACTTCACAGGAACGTACCATTCGCACCCGTCCTTAGGGTCAAAGTCACGTCCAGGCGGTCCCCACGCTTGCATCATAGACGGTGTAGCAGTGTGTCGGTGGCATTCGTGTGCAACTCTGCAAACTTGGCCCTCTGAGTCAACAGCTAGGCACATGGTTATATCAGGCTGAGGTGGAGAGACGAACAACTCGATCCCGTAACGCTCACCTTACCGCCAAACTTTCTCAGCGAGTGGTAAGGAATCTCGCTAGTCTTGTAGTCAGGATCAACGGGAATCATGTCAGCTCCAGCCGTTATGTACCGGTCAGTCTCTGGCTCATACGGCGTCATCGAATGGCCTGACTCGGTGGCCAGTGTGGCTCTACGGTCGGTTAGGATTAGTTGGCTCAATTGGCATTCCTAAAGTCAGCTAGAATGCTTTCCGGTGTTTCGCCGCGATTCAGGACATTTGACACAAATCCTTGTTCCCATACTCCTTCCTCTGGATCAAGAAATGCCTTCAATGATTCGCACGTTTCACAGGTCCATACCGTGTAAAGATCATCTGAGGCTATGCGCTGATAGTGCATCTTAACCGATGGCTTAAAGACTCGTTCACACCCTAGGCAGACATGAGGCTTTCTAATCCATCCAAAAGATTGTTTTAGAATCGTCACTCCCTACCTCCGAAAACCTTCTCAACATACCTCATTTAATTGCCTCGATTGTTGCTTTTGGTTCTGCATTATAGTCCACGAAATACATTTTTCCACACCTGGGGCATTCAATATTCTGCCTAGCATACATTGTACTGGATGGATCAAATGACCTTCCGCATTCACAAGATACCCTCCACCTATTTGACCTATAGTCAGATGTTGGCCCTAGATATTTTATACTTGCATCTTGTTTTTTCATCTGAATACCTTCTCAACATACCGAACCGTCTCGCTAGGAATCGGCCTACTAGACGAAATCCGCGCATAGCCGGCATTGTAACTAGCCGTTGCGATCACGTAATCGCCGCCAGACTGCTTTAGAAGCCTTGCAAACAGCGCAACACCTACACGGATAGATTGACGTGCGTCCCGCCAGTCGAACCGCTGTAGACCCGCCTTAGTGGCTAGCTCGCGCTCATGGTAACGGTTGATTTGCATGAGACCGCGAGACAAGCCCTGTTTTACCATCTTGCGCTTGACTTTTTTCCATTCGTAACTTTGCGCGGTTGGCCTATAGTTCGATTCCACCTGGGCAAGTTTTCGAGGTAACCAGCGTTGGACTAGAAACGTGTCTGACCAGTAGTCCATGGTGGATTCGTAGGACATGGCGTTTCCGGTGACTAGGTAGGCGTCAGGATGTGGTGAGGCTAGGGTGAGCCATAGGGCTAGGTGGGCGGGGGTCATTTTGACCACCACGGGCGCGATTCGAACCCATCTCCATACTCATCGCTGGCCAGGAATGTGAACTCATGTTCGTCCCGCATAAGACATGTCGCCCACTCTGGCGCAAAGTTCCAGATAGCCATGGGGCCGGTTAGGGGGCGGACGGATGCGCCGTACTGCTGAATCATGTACTCTTTCTGTGATCCGTCTGAGCTGGAGCCCCAGACGTAGAACTCTGGTTGTCTGGAGATGTAATCCTCCCATATGATCTCGACCACGCAACCTTCGACAAACCCAGCCTCATCCGTCAACAATTTAGGATCAATCACACCCCACCCCCCAACTCTCGCTTAACCGCAACAAACGTCTCATCCGTAGCCGCGACACAGTGTCGAAGCGCATCCCGTAGCAGGTCTTTGTCGGCACCTTGTAGCAACGGATACAGCGAGTAGTCTACTTTGATGCTGAACGTCTTTCGTAGTGACTCGGCTTTAGGTGGTCGGCCTGCTGATCGTTTTTCTTGGTGGTCAATCTCGATTTGGTTGTTTAGCTGGTCGATGCGGGTCATTCTTTGCTCCAAATGGCAACGCCATCATCATCTGGCCAGTATCCGCGCATGACCATGGCAATCTCGATATTGTCGCGCTGAAAACCGGTGAATGTCCTGACATACATTCCCTGAATCCATACTTCAACAGTCCACACGGTAACCATCCTTCAGCGAATCACTCGCCTACAGATATAGTAAACCACAATCCAAACGGCGTCAACAAGATTCGGTAAACTTTTTTCTACCGTTTGCGAATGGCGATTGCGCACCAAGTTGCTTTACCGTTTGTAGTGCACTTGGCCTTGTCTTGACCCATGAACCTGGAGAGTGGGGCAACGTCGGCGACAAATGCGTCAGCTTCCTTTTTGGCCATGGAAAGGGGCCTATATTGATAGGCTTGCTCTGGTTTCTTCGACCACAACACCATGTCGTCATACAAGGACAAAAATTCCATCTCCCCACTCCCGTCAGCCGCCACACGACAGACCATCCAGGGCCCTTTCTCGCGGTGTTTGAACATGGGTAGCAGGAACATGGCAAGGAGGGCGACGATGAACGGGAGAGCCACTACGATGGTCAGGATGATTGGCAGGTGGTCAGTCATTTGAACACCCCGTCAGACTCAGCCTTGTCCATGATCTTGTTCAGTTCCATGCGCACGTATGCACCCGCTCCACTCTTGTCACGTCCAAGGACCACAAGAAAGCGATGCCAGCGGGATCTTTCTTCCGGGCTGAACGGGATGTTTAGTCGTTCGTACCTCGAAGCCTTGACCGGTTCGTCGGTTTGATTTGTTTCCATGTTGTCCATTATAGGGCAAGTATAGAGTTGGTCAACAGGAAACTATAGCACTTTGCTACCATAATAATGGGAGAAGAATCCAGATGATTGTTGGGCACAGTTGGGCAACATGTGTTATACTGATCTTACGGTGGTTGAGAGAAACACCGAAAGGAAGGATGAGATGATTAAGGCGATTTTGGTTTCCACAGCGGTTTGCAAGGGTTCCGGTTCGGACAAATTCAAGAGCATCACCGGGCTGACCAAAGCGGTTCTCGCTCAGGTCAAAGAAATTGACCCTGAGGCCGTAATTCTGGTTCCGTCGAACACAGAGTACCAAGGTCAGAAATACAAACTGGCTAAGGCGTTCCGGGGTGGATTCAACCATCGCCAGATTAACGATGCGGATTACCAGGTCGTCGCAACAATTTGACCACAAGCCCCTCCGGGGGCCGCTTTCCATCCGCCTCACGGGGTTGATGGATGGCGTAGAGCCAAAGGAGAGACGAATGAGCAGAATCCAGTTGACCGACACGACAATGGACGTGCTGGTGAAGATGGCGGAAGGGAATCCTGGGGCCGCGACTTGCCTCATGGAAATCCTTGAGAAAGGAGCAAGCATCGACCCGCAAAGTGCTTTCGGAGGTATGGGAGCGATCTTTGATCTTGACACCTCCGGAATCTACGGGACAGACATCTACGTCTTATGGTCGGACATCTGCGAGAAAAACACCGTCAATATGCTGGCAGTGTTGCGAGCGTGTCAGTTGGGCTTGTTTGACCGGTCCATTGTCATCGATGCCGCTCATCGACAGGATAGGTCAGGAAAAGGGTTGATTCCAGTGGATGAACTCTATGCCAAGGTGAAATCGCAACTCAATCGGTTTGACGTAGCCTGACCTCGGCGAGGTGTCCATTCTACGGAGTGGGCATCTCGGCGCAAGCCAGGAGGATATCATGGAAGAGCTACTGATCGTTGTGTTGATCGTTTTCGGTGTAATCGGTGTCGTGATGGCGTTGGCCTGGGGTATCGCTGTTGTGGCGGACCTTCTGACCCGGGACGATGACGGGTTTCCTGGTTGAATAAAGTTGGGTGATTATCGAATCCAATTATTCACTATTACCTCGTTCGTCTCTTTTTACTCCAGTTTATCCATGTTGACGATCGTTCATTGGGGGTAGCATAAAAATCGGGGAATTCTTCGATCAAGGTGCCATGCGACATAGCCAATGATCTGGTCTTTAATTTGTGCAGTTGTGGAGGATTGTCATTTTTTTCCTAATTTCCAAACCAGGTCCATGTGGGAGCTACAGTATATGTTATTCTTATCTGGGCATTCGCTGAAACCTGGACATGACCAGCTACAACTCCAGTCGCTACCCACCCGGTCCCAACATTCACCTCGATGACTGTGACTATACCTCCGACTATGTACACGGCGCAATCGATTCCAAATGGGTTTTGGTAAGCAGTTAGTGACGCTGGTACGGCGGCTGCAGCAAGGTATCCGACAGGGTTGTATCCTAAGTTTCCTTGCTTTCTTTTATTTGTAGCCGTGGACGCATCCTGTAAAGACCCCGTTCCATTACCCGTAAGGTTACAATTTGTTATCGATAAAACATCAGCAACCCCTGGTTGGATGCTGATTCCATAAGCCTGAGTGCCCCCACCAAGCCCAGAGATATTTCCGCATCTGGCGTCACTTATCATTAAATTAGATACAGTCCCGTCAACCCGTATTCCGTCGAAAGTGTTTGCCGCTGAGAGTGAATTGCCTGAAAAAATACCCCCATCTATGTAAATCTCGCCTCCAGACGGAGCTATTCTAACGCCGTGGCCGTAGTTACCTATGGCTACGCAGTTTGTCAGAGTGGCCCCAGTTTCAGCGGTAAACTCGAACCCGTGTTTCGAGTTTTTTGCAGTAGCTCCCCAGCAGCTCGTCAGGAAAAGGCCCTTACAAGGATATGGGAAGTTCCACGCGCTGCCCTCCGTACTGTCTCCTAGTACCTGAGAGAAAAAAAGAAACTCTGGAATCAGTGACGACGTACCAGAGTTCATCGTCGCTACGCCATGTACCCCGTGAATAAAATCCGAGTCTGACACGTATAGACCACTGGTCCCGTTGTCGATGAGCAGCCCTATCTTTGTGGCATTACCAAGGACCCCCTCGCCGGTAACCCCAGAGATATAAGTATCTATGCATGACGCGCCTACGTATGTACCCGTCGTGAGAATGTCACAGAAGACTGAGTTTCTTAGATACACGGAATTATGAATGTGAGTGTCAAAGGAATCTTGTACTAGGATAGGGTTGTAGGCGCTCTCGATGTCTATCATAGAAAGATCAGTATGATCACACTCAAGTATTTTGATTGTGCTTCCAGATACTTGTGCGACCGATTGTTCAAATGATAGGCCGCGTATCGAACAACCATCTCGCCTTGCCCCCGTCTTGCCTCGTATCAGAACGCCGATCCCGGTTGAACCTGTTTTCACCAGTGTCGCCCCACCAATCCCAATAAGATCGATGGCATTCGTGACATCCTGATCGGTGGTTAGGTTTGTATATCTATACTTGCCCGGGGGGAACACCACTGTTCCTCCACCTGACACCCCAGAGACATCTATAGCATCGATTGCAGCCTGAATGCTTGCCGTATCATCGGTGATGGTGTAATCGCCCTTGGCTCCGAAATCCCTGACATTCACGCCCCTACTTACGTCAAACAGCCACGCCCTCGACCCATCGCCACCACTTGGAACAATAATCGATCCGCCATTGTCAACATAGGTTCCTGGAGCCGCACCGCTGACCCAGTACCGATCAGGTCCACCGCCTCCGTCTCCAATGGCGTAGTAACCTCGAACTGATACGTATTCAGGGATCTTATTAGCATTGGAAACCGGGAAATCTCTCAAGTCCTGGATTGTGTCAACAAAAACTGGTGAGATTTTACCGATATACCGTGGTGCGCTAGGCATAGCTTGCAATCCCCTTGTCCTCGAAATTTAATACCATCTCATCAAACTCGTCATATATCAACCAATTAGTCTCTAATTCAGCGGCGCGCGGCAAGATCCTAAGCGTCAAAGTCGTCGTCCTAGCCTTGTAATCAGGCGCAACAGAAAGCACCTGCCCCACCAAAATACCATAGTACTCGCGCCCTGTATACTCGCCCGTGTATGCCTCGGTTCTACCCATCGCAGTGTCAATTTGCATGATGTCATAGACTTTGACCCCGAAATATCTGTCACCGAAAAGAACAGGCTCTAGAGTCGAGATTGGAAGCGAAAACTCAAGCGCCTTATCATCAAGCATCACCTGAGCATCGGTCTGGTTTGTCAACAGTGTTTCGATAACCTTAGTATTCGACCATTGATAATTCTCGATAACATCTTGCTCGTGCGTGGCGTCGGTCAGGCTTCTCATCGTTCCTTCGGTGTAGTCTTTGTCGTACTGCACCGTAACAGAGCCAAAGAGGTAAGAAGACGATTCCTTGACCCTCAGTGTGTCGATATTCTGGACTTCAAGCGCTGAAACCTTCCAATCAATAGGCAGGTCCCTATCGTCTCGGCGAATAGTCTTCTTGCCAAGGTCAATATCGAACTGGAACGACGGCCAGCAGCCATTTTGGATGATGGGGATGATTTCCAGAATTGGCTTTTGTTCGTCGATCACCAGGCCGATTGATGGGATTCCAGCCTTGTTCGCTGTCCATTCCGTCGTATTGTAGAAAGTCGAATTGAACCCCTGATTAACGAACCGACTGTACAGGTCAACGATGATGTTCGGGGCGTTTGTGTTTGCAATACCGACCACGTCAGCCTGGCACTCATACGGCGCTTGACCAACGCCAGCACGGGCAACGGCAAGAGTAAAAGTACCGTTCGCCAAGTCCATGGACGAGACTGCAATGGGGTTCCAAGTGTCGTCAATCTTGACCCTAACTTCAACGATGCTTGTCAGTAGCTCGGCCGCTCTGTACGTCGCGGCCGTGGTCCCTGTTTGCGTAGTCGTAACCGGGTAACACTTGACAGACCGACACGCGCCATAGATCAGCGGCACAAGTTGGCCGTCAAGAGAGTCGTCCAAGTAGGGATATGTCACGGTGTCAAGTGTCCTGGTGGGCACTACGCGGTCGAGCGCTCGGGGGTCCTGAAGTTCAAGCGACACCTCATCAGCCCCGTATTCCGAATTCTCGACAAAATACTGGAACTGTTCCACCACGTCGGCGCTAGATGCTTGCCCATCAACGATCTTATCTCCTGGTAAATACGACACGATGGCCTGATTACCAATGACGCTTTGATCCTTGAGCGCGTCAAGTCGCCCGTCAAGATTGGCCATGGTCACGGTCCCGGATAGCAACCTAATCTTGTCGTAACCTTGGATGTCTTGAGCCTTTGAGACTGACGGGAAACTCGTCACCAATGGCAAATATTGCACGTCATCAACGTAGACAACGCCGTCATCGGAGTAGCCAGTTCCTAGTCCATATTGAGAAACCACGCCATCCCAAACGACATCATGATCAAGATGGATATACAGTCCTGAGGCATCAAGAAACCAACTCCTCTCTGATGCAAGGCAAGCCGCATATGATGCCGCTTCTGTATAGTCTAGGTTGTCGATTCTTACGTTGAGAATGTTTGGTTTTTTAGTAGTAACGCTTTCGTCTGGCGCTCCGAAGTCCGTAATCCAATAGTCTGCCAACGTGTAACTGTATAGCATCCCTACAACAAACGAGTCGGTATAGAAAAGTGCTGTGAGTTTTACTGTTGATGCCAGGGTTAGTAATATCACTATGCCGTCCTAGAATAAACAACGGCAAAGGCGATACTTCCACCTGGGGCTATGCCGAAAGTAGATCCTCCAGCCACTCCTAAAGCTGGAGTCGCGCCGCTGAAACTCTGTAAAATGACTGTCCAGTTGTATGTGCCGGTGGCGGGGAGTTGAAAGGTATCTGTCCCGCCACTTGAGAGATACCATGCGAAAGCCATCTCTCCTATCTCGATGTTTGGTAGTACTTCCGTTCCTGATACTGTGCCATTGTTCGACCACGAAACCTTTGCGTTTGGCACCATTCTAGATACGGGTATGGTGTCTTCTATGATCTGATTTCCATGGATCAATCTTGCTCCCATGGTGTAGTAACTGGCTATGACTCCCGTGGCGTATGCAAGCGCCTCATCAAACAAATACAGATTCACAGAGCCATCATAGTACCCGCCATAAGCATGATTCCAAGATACTCCGGTCAGGTTGTCAACAAACGAAGCTGTAGCTGTAAGTCCGTCTACCGACGGCGTAATCTTGACATATAAGGAAGGCGTCCCGGTAATGGTGGTATCGGTCGTTACTTTATACAACACGCTTCCTATCATCATGACAGTTCCAGCATGAAGGGTGGACCCGTCAACAGGATTTCTACCGGTGAAAGCCTGAGATAGCGCCGTCATCTTTAGATTCTGAGCCTGGTAGGCATTGGCCAATGTTAGTGGGGCGGTGGGGTTTGGTTCCGCTACTTTATCAATCGCCATTATCTGGCCTCCAAAAGTGAGAGTGTAATTGTGAAACTGTTTCGGTTATCTACCGTGTCCCAGACCTCAGGAAGTACAGCATAGATCGGAGCTTCAAATCCATGGTTTTTGTCGGTGATGTCCCAATATGTAGGGTTGCCAATTCCTAGCGCTTCGAGTTGAGCGTGGATGGCGTAGACTTGAGCCCTCCCGCCTTCCTCGCGCCTGATGGGGATCTCGATATCCCGTTGCCTGAGGGTCGGTGCACTGTTGGCCATCGTCTGGCCTGTCGCACTTCTGGCCGACGATGTGGCGTTGACAACAGGAAGTCCGAACCCTGCAATCACGTCGCCAAAGTCGAACGCAACACCAATGCCAACTCCCTTGATTTTGAAGTAGCTTGATCCCACGGCAGTGCCGGTAATCGAGATGTATCGTCCAGTCACTGTTCCAGTATAGACGCCGACGACGGGGTAACTTAGCGTCTTGACTTGGTTGTACACCGTTGACAGCGCGGCATTTTTGATCAGAACCGTAACGGAAGTAGCATTACAACCGGCGATAAACACAGAGTCCAGAACTTTGTCAGAACCGAGGTCAAGAGTCATCGTATCGGTGTCCAGAACAGAGACAAACGGAAGGTCGAGGAATTGGTCAATGACGTTGCTCGGAGGATAGGTGAGAGTTTCATACAGTGACGAGATGGTTGAGGTTTTTGCAAGGTCTGTGATTAGGGCTTTCATCGTTTCAGGCTCTTCATCGGAACATCTCCCCCGTCAATATGTTTTACCACAATTTGGGTGATCTTGGTACCGTCCACAAGTAGGGTAATCGGAATTGTGATTTCACGAACTCCACCCCCTCCCGATCCGACACCATTTGCCATTGCAAAAAGATTGGCCTGTTGCTCCTCTGTGAGAGTCATTTCGTTCTTTTTGAGAATTGCCGGACCCTCGACTGCTCCGTTTGGACCACCTGGAAAAATGCCTCCCGTGTGGAACTTAGGGGGTTGAGGCTGGGCGGCAATCACGGCCCCCAATTGCAAAGCACCTACAGCGGCGGCGGCCCCAGCGGCGAACGGCGCAAGCCCTGGCCCGACAATGGGGATAGCGGATGTCGACGAATAGGCATTGAGAGTAGCTTGCGCGGCTTGAGCTATGGTCATGGCGACCTGGATAGCCCATGCAGACATGGCGGCTTCATACTCAAGCTTGGCCTTTTTGCGTGTGAACTCAACTTCCAGGTTGTAGAGATCCAAAGCCTTTTGAGCATCAGCGGCGGCGACGGCGTCACCAGAAGCTAGGGCCTCGTCCCGGGATTTGGTCAAAGCCTCTTTCCTGGTCAATCCATTGTTTTCAATTAGTTCGCGTTCACGGCTATAGGCGGCTGTAGCCTCTTCGACCTGTCGGGAATACAGTGCGGAGAACAAATCACTCAGGGCAGAAGCGAGATTGTTGAACACGCCTAGGATGGAATCGGCCAAATCAATGTTGGCTTCTAGTGTTCTGCGCGTTTCCTTTAGCTGATCATCAGCCGTGCCATGCATCCGCTGTTCAATGATATCCCTGATCCTGGCTTGCGAGTATGCATAGGAGTCAATGATTGTCTGATTCGTTGCTTCTATCTCGGAGGCACGTTCGGTTTCGTTCCTGGTTTGATCAGCCCGCATGAAATTGACGATGTCTGAAACGCGGTCGGCAGTGGCTTTGTACCGGTTGGCGAACTCCTCTAGCTCGGAATCTGTGAACTCTGGAGAATCGGCAACAACGGAAGCGGTATCACCCAGATTCTTCAGAGCCTCTTCGATCTTTTTGATTTCTTCAGGGGTGCCCTTGCGCCAGGAGTCTCGGAGAGTAAGGCCCAATGCCATGTTTGCCTCGGCGAAACGCTTTGCTGCGGCGGCACCGTCGAGGTACTTCCTAGCTGTTTCCTTGACCTCGGCGCTGGCTCGGTTGGACCTGAGCGCAATCTGAGCAAGTTGATCGTTGGTCAGTCCCATGTCCTTAGCGAGTTGCTCGAAGGCCTTAGAGCTAGAGATTCCCTCTTGAGACAGTGAGCCAAGGAACATCTCCGCATCACTAGCCCTCTTGTTAAACTTAGCCAACTCCTCGCCGGCCAGTCCCGAGTTGACAGCGATGTCACCGAACGCCTTTCCAGCCTTTTCGATGTTCGCCTTATCTACAGCGGCGGTCATGGCAATGATTCCGCCAGTCAAAGCGGCAATGGCCCCCACCACAAGAGAGATGGGACCGAAAGCCGCGCTGACCGTGATGCCCAAAGCAGCAAGAGCAGGAGTCAAGAACCCGACTCCTAGGGTCACAGCGGCAATTGCTGAACCTAGTCCAAGTGTCGCGGTGATGAACGCGGCCCAAGGTGAAGAGATATCATCGATGAAGTCGAGTACAGCAGTTCCAGCCTGAGCAAGTCCACGCATGACGGGATTGAGAGAATCACCAATCTTTGCGGCAGTCGTCGAAGCTTGCGCATTGAGTTTCTGGAGGTCACCGGATAGTGAGTCCAACTTGATCCTGGCAGTCTCAGCGGCAAATCCAGAATCGTTGACTTTCCCGATCCACTCACCGATGCCCTTTGCGCCTTGAGTGTACAAGACGTTCGCGGCACGGATAGAGTCAGATCCGAAGATGGTAGCAAGGGCCGAGTTGCGCTGTTCGGTCGTGAGCCCCTTGAGTTGCTTCTGAAGCTGGCCAGCAAAAGCCGTGATACCGATGAATTCACCCTTGGCGTCGAACGCGTTCAGGCCAAGTTGCGCCATCTTCTCAGCGGCTTCCTTGCTTTGCGGGGTGAGTCGCAGGAGCATCGTCCTGAATGACGTACCGGCATCACTTCCTAGCAGTCCGGCCGATGCGAAGGCGGCAAGTGATCCCACAGTGTCATCAACCGAAAGGCCCGTCTGAGAGGCTACCAGACCAGCCTGCTTGAGGGCTTGCGATAGGTCGGAAACCTCACCCTGAGCTTTACCAGCCCCGGCGGCAAGAAGGTCGGCGATATGGGTAACGTCTTTTCCGCCTAGACCGAACTGAGTCATTGTGGCGGCGGCAATCTCGGCGGCGTCGGCTACTTCCATCGTACCGGCGGCGGCGAGTGTCAAGGCTCCAGGCAACGCACCGGCCATGACATCGGCAACCGACACACCGGCCTTGATTAGGGCCTCTTCGGCCTTGAGTGCTTCTGTTGAGGATACAGCCAAGTCCTTGCCTGCCGATTCAGCGGCGGCGGCGAGTTGGGCTAATTCCTCGGAGGTCCCACGACTTGCAGCCCTGACACCAGCCAAAGCAGACGAGTAGGCAAGTGTCTCGACGGTCATGGCGCGGAATGTGGCGATGATTGCGGTCGATGCGGCCAGTCCTAATGCCTTAAATCCCCCAGCACTCTTTGCAGTCTCGTCCCCTAACTTCTTTTGCTCGGCTGTCAGCGTGGTGATTTGACCCTTAACCCGTTTCAGGTCGTTGATTTCCTGGTCAGTAAAACCGCCCTTCTTTGCGGCGGTCGCTTGGATGTAGGCTAGTTCGGCTTTACGCGCTTCGAGTGCGCTTTGAATGGCCTGACGTTGCGTTAAGGCCCCGTCCGTTACCGCCTTGTCGAGTGACTTGACGTAACCCTCTACTTGCTTCAGCGACTTGCTATAGGAGTTGGAAAATAGGTTTGAAGCGATATTCCCGGTATCGACAACCTTCTGCCCAAACCGGTCCATGACGGAAACGGCTTGATTAATGTCAGAGGCTAGTTTGTCGAGTCGGATTCTGACTTCGCTATAAACTGATCCGGCGTCTTCAGCGGCCATTCTTGGTCTTCTTTTTCTGGTCTTCGTCGAATAGCACCAATGCGCGATTGTCAAACTCTTTGATCATGCGAGGAGTCAGGAACCCAGGAAAGTGGTCTGAAGGCTTGTCATGGCACCGACTGGCCAAAACAGCGCAATTCAGGAGCATATCTTCTGTGACGTTGTTAATGTCGGATTTGTCGATTTGCAGAGCATAGTTAACAACGTAGGCCATAAAGTTTGCGGGAAGTAGGAACTTGCTAGTCAGTTCAAGCGCTTCATATTCCTTCTTGAGTTGAGCCTTTTCCGGGCCTCGTGGCAACCTTCCAAACTGTACCCGTATCTCAGCTAGTTGACGCTCGATTTCCTTTTTGTTGACGTGAGCCCCTACGATTTCCATGAGTTCGTCGTATGTGGGTTCAGCAAGGCACAATTTGCATATTTCATCATGGCGGGTTGCATATGCGTTCATCTGTTCAATGGTTGGTGGTTGGCCATTGTCTAATGATTCTCCAAACGCCTTGATGAGTCCGAAGTCTCCACAAGCCAATGTCACAGAGTCGGAAAGATACCTGACTCGAATCATGGTTTGCGTGTTGTGCCATGGCGCTACAAGTAGTGGGTAACTTGCCTCATACAGCCGTTTCTTTTCCTCCTCTTGTGTCGCAATTCCCATGGGAGTGATTTCTGCGGCCTTTTCTCGTTTTGTGGATCGTTTCATGTCATCCCCCCTAAAAGCTAGTCGCCCTGTAAAAAAGGCCGAGGTATCCCCCGGCCTATCGTGTCAGTTAAGAAACTCAGAGCGCGGTGAAGCGCAAGCCCTCATATTCTGCCACAGTCAAGACCTGTTCACTGTATACGTTCGATTCCTTGACGTTTGTTACTGGATCTAGGTATGGCACGGCAGTAATAGTATAAACTTGATCTTGGAAATTGCGATCTCCAGACTCGCCGCCAACAACACCCTTACATGACTTATATCGTCTCCATGTATAGGCCGCCTCGTTAGATGCTTGATTCGAGTCCTTGGCATACATAGAGTTGATGGTCTCGACGGTAAACACTGGTTTAAGCGATGCAACGCCGGGGTTCTTGTAGACTCTGGATGTAAAGCCATCCGCAACCAACGTTCCACCCTCAACGAGGACTTTCATCGCCTGATCAAACGTCGCATCAGTAATCGTGATCGTTGCGCCAGTAGGATAGCCGTCTGTAAGAACAGAGGTGACACGTCCAAGGCTATCTAAAGTCTCAATAGTCTCAGAATCCTTGTTAACGTACTCGACAGCGATAGTTTTCTGGTTATCGCTCGTTAGGATTGTGGCGCGCATACCTGTCAGGTCGGCGACCTCACCACCGACCTGCAAATAACGGGCCGTTCCAGGGCTGGTTTTCTGGATGAGGAAATAACCTGTACCAGCCTCTACCGTACCCGTGTAACCCGGGATTAAGGCGGCAGTGAAGGCGGCGGCAAGGTTGGCCGCAGTGATTGCCGTAATAGTATAGGTAGATAGGTTAAGTGTCGCATTGACAACAGCTCCGTTGTCAAGTTTCAGCGTCAATGTGACAGCGGAATCCACCAGAGCGTCAGTAAAGTCCCATGGACCAGGGCCATTTGAAACTACCCTTGACGGCGAGTTAACAGACCCATCGGGGTTGTTCGGAATCAGTCGGAATGCGGTCGGTCCAAACTTTAACCGAGTCGCGGGATTCTCTCTTATCATTTGCTTTTTCTCCTTTCCCCGTGGGGAATCTATCCTGGGGTTATCCCCGATGGATCAAAAAAATGGAACCTCTTGGAATCTAAACGTGGCCTCTTGCGAAATCGTGCTGTCAGAGTTCGTAGTCACAAGCTGGCCGATTCCGATTGGCTCAAGCCTGATTCTTCGCACCCCCGTTTCCTCGAGAGTTTTGTAGGCCAGAAGGTCGTAAGCTGTCTTTCGCACGTAGGTTTCGAGCGGTCCAATCTGACCGGTTGCCATATGGGCATTGACTCGCACACGGGTATATCCAAGTTGCGTTGGCTCGACTCTGACGACAAAATACGGCACCGATGGAAGCGCTGAACCAAACGGCACAACATTCCTTTGCGCCGTGTTTGCATTCGTCTTCAATTTGGCAACGATCAATTGGGAGTCTGTCATGCTGAGGCCCCAAAAAGCTCTTTGGCGAATAGCTTGAACTTCAAAGCATACTTTTCAGCTTTAGGTCTAAGAATCTCATTCTGTCGGTCATTTGCAAGCTCAAGGTACACACCATATTCAACGCCATGAGCAAGGAAGAATCCGACGGAATCATCCTCAAGAAACGAGTCAGAGAACAAGCGTTGCAATGCCTGGCTCGTCTCGTTATTCCAATACTCATTACCAGCCTGTTCAGTTTGCATCTCTTGTAATGCTTCCTCGGCTAGATTCTTGGCATATGCGTACAATGATGCAATTTTTTTCTCAAAAATCGCCTTTAGATTAGCATCAGAAAATACCTTATCACTCATGACGGCACCGAACCAGCGGGATATAGCGGAAACTGAACGGCCTGGATCCCACCGAACTTACGAAGCTCATCACGGGCCCCGAGTTTATAGACGGTTCCAGTGTCTGTGTGAGTCAAGATGTCGTCAGTTTGAAAAATGCAAGTAGATGGTCCCAGGTACCAAAGAGTCAAGGAGGTATCGAGTCCAGACGGAACTTGACCTACGACATTGACGCCAGACCGCTCATGACTGATTCTCCCTCGCTCAGTCACGTCGGTATGCGCCCCACTGGGATCATCCATGTAGCCGCCGTAACCGTCTGACACCTGAGTCGGCATGGCAACGCTCACGTTAGCAGGAGACTGGGCAATCTGAAACGCAATTGCTTTACGGGCCTGGGCAAGAAGTAGGCGGTTGTCCATCATTCCCCGCTCGTATATTGGGTCACACATTACCCCCGGCAATAACGGGATTCTTAGTCTTGACATATCGACCAGTTGAGCTAGACACGGCAACGGGTGCGAGGTCTTTCAACCAATTCTGATAGAACTTCTGCAAGTCCAACAGCTTCAGGAACTCGGTTGACTCAGCTCCGTCCGCATTCTTGACGATCATCATCTCGCCGGGCAGGGTGGATAGAATGGCCTGAATACTCTTGATAATGGCACCGTCAACACCTAGCGAGTCGATCCAATCCGAGATACGAGAATCAGAGACGCGCAACTTGAGCACTTCCCATGAGCCCGAGTCGTGGCCGTAGTATGTGGCGGTGTCGATAGCCTTGTAAGCAGTCTGAGCAACCGGCGATACAGGCAAGGCGGCGAAGTTTGCCACCTCAAGGAAATCAATGAACCCAGAGGGGTCGCTGATCGTCAATCGAGTCTCTTTAATATCAGAAAACGAC
>SCLJ03000218.1_pt1 | contig 24426 bp, 30 predicted proteins | sample 7267891 | NCBI WGS metagenome assembly SCLJ03 (sample SAMN10721082, study PRJNA514188) | viral metagenome | isolation source: depth-stratified mine tailings core B | place: China: Fankou Pb/Zn Mine tailings
GTATTTCAAAACCCAGTCCCGAGTCAAACCTTGTTTCTGGTTGCCTAAAATCTTCTCCGTCGCCTGCGAAAGACGGTAGAGAGCACGGAAAAGCTCAAGGGCTGAATTTCCTTGATTTAATGCGGGTCTTTGGAGGGTAGGATTAGGCATATTGATTAGGAAGATAGATTTGGTATAATAACTCTGATGTTAAAGTGGGTATTCTTAGGAATTTGCTTACTCATTATCGTATGGGCTGGCCCCATTGCACTTCTCACTGCATTAGGCATTGGTATAGTTTTTGAGTGGATCAGTCATCGTTCCTCATAGTTTATAACTGGTGCTTGTCGTTCATAGGTAGTAGGAGGAACTGGCGTTATGGCGGGCGTGGTTACATTCGGTTCTCCCTCTTGTGGGGCCGGAAGCCCTAACAATGACTTACCCCCGGTTTTTACATAGCTCGTCAACGCATCAAAAGCAGGAGGATTCGTTTGTTGCAGGTTGGAAAGGAAAGATTCACGAACTGGAGATTTCATATTTTCCAGTAATGACTCGATCATTCCGCCTATGTGGTAGCCGGCGATATCAGCCAAAATTCCTCCGATTCCCGGAATCATCTTATTTACGATACCCACTCCGCCAATTTTCCCTACATAGTTTCTCAATCGTTCTCCGGCAGTTACCGGAACTTTCTTACCATTGAGAGATTCCAGATAATCGGCTGCTTGGAATTGCTTCTGAAGTTCTTTTTGAAATTCATCAACAGGGATATCCTTGGGAGCGTTATCGGTCAAACTAGTCCGAAGTGCGGTTCCAAAAGCCCGATTGACGGCCGAGTCGTTAGTAGTCGCAAGATCGCCAGTAGGCTTATATTTACCAGCTTGCGTGTAACTGATTCTTTCGTCGTGAAGATTGGTGAGAGACATTCCTTCCGGATACTTCTCGGCAAGTGCATCTCCTTTTTTATCCGCAAGTTCTTTTTGTGCTTTTACGGCATCTGCCGTTGCTCCCGAGTTATCAATTTCTTTTTTCGTTGCGGCAACTATATCGTTGACGGATATTTTAGGAGTATTGGGATTCTGATCGGCGATTTCCAATGCCGGCCGCAAAAGTTCATTGCTTGCCTTCATGGCATCGTTTCTTATCATATCCGCAGTTTCGGCAGTCGAATAGATTTTATTAAGACCGAATCCCTCAATGTTATCAGAAAGTTTAACGCCGTCTTTTACCAATGTTTCGCCGATATTATTGCCATTTTTTGCGGAATTTTTCACGATATCAGAAGCAGTTGAGTAGGTTCCCTTAGGACTCTCGCTTGGTTTAAGCCAATCACTTGCCGCTCCCTCTACATATTTTGGCCCCATTTTAGTAGCGATTGAACTTCCCAAATCATTCAACGATTCAACGCCTCCCTTGGTAAGAGCTACTGTCGCCGCAAGATTCGCGATGTTATTTACTGCACTCAAACCAGCCTGAACGTCGGGGTCGTTCGCTACGTCGCTAACGGATTTGAAAACTTTCTGCATTGTTGGGTTTTTAAGAAATTCATCAACATTCTCATCTCCAATTGCATGACGTAAACCAGTCCCTATCATGCTGAAAAGGGGAACTGTCGTAACATTCGCCAACGCATTCACGCCAGCTTTTGCACCTCCCACCAAAGCGTTGAATCCTTTTGCCGCATACCCGAGAGGGTTGATATAGTCAAATAGGGTTCCCGAATTACCCGTTAAGTCATTTTCCACCTCCTTTGCAGCACCTCCGAATGCCGAAAGTCCCTTAATGATAGGGTTTGTTGGAGTCGATGGAGTTGTAGGAGAAGGCGTTTGCGTTTTCTGCACATACGGCGTCAAATCAATTCCCGCCATTTTGGCGTAAGGAGCCATCTCGCCATTCCTGATCTTCGTCGCGAATGCGTTCGCAAAGTCAGAATTTGGATTCTGTCTCGCGTAATCAAGAGCTTTTAAGAATTGCTGACCTTCGGGAGGCAATGAGTTGAAGTTTGAGGGCATCTGATTCTGCGGTTGAGCAATCGGCGAAGACGAAGCACCGCTAAAAGTCCCCTCTGGTAACAGACTTCCTCCCGTTTTCAGAGCGTCTAAGGCGCTTGTTTGTGTGTCTTGTGGGTTCATTGGTTTAATTGAAGATTGCCGGCATTCATGGAATTCATCCAAAGGAGATTAAAGAGATTCGGGTTGGCGTTCATGCCCGTCGAGGTAGCACTCGTCGAAGTCCCCATTGAACTGAGCAAATCTTGCGCCGACATATTGGAATAGACATTATTCGTCAAGGCATTCACATTATCTTGGTTGAAAGTAACGCCATCATTGGCGAGTTGGTTTAGTGAGTCTTGCGCCGAACTGTAGAGCAACGCCGACGGGTCTTTACCCATTACGGACTGGTAATTTTGCTGGGCTGACGTGAGCCGATCAGTCATAAGATTCACGATTTGACCTAACATTCCCTTGAGACCTTCCTTACCCCACGACAAGTTGAGAAGTGCACCTTGATTGCTCTCTTCGACTTCCGTAGGCGAAGCGGACGAATTGATGCCGTTCTTATATATTTTTGCGAGTTCTCCCGAAAGAGAAGTAACAATGGTTTGGAACTTGGCTACATTCGGATCGCCAGAATTCTTTTCAAGAAATTGTGAAAGGTTATTATAGGTCTGCGAGAGAATCCCCTTGTTGTTGGAATTTGCTATTTGGTCTATCACGCCATTCAGTTCTCCGATATGCTGGAGAGCGGTATTTGCCGCGACCGTGACGGCATTCTGGCCCCCAGCGGTCCATGCTGTCAAGAATTTGCTTCGAGCCGCATATTCCGCTTGGTTATAGGTAGGATCGTACATTTGGGCAAACGCGACGGCTTGTGCTTGGTTTAGGCCAGTCCCACTGCTATACGATGAGCTTGACTTAGGATCGATTGTATAATCGGCCAACCCCTTGATGAGTTGTTGCATAAGTGGAGGGAACTGAGAAATAAACTTCTGTTGTGCTACTGGATCGGGAGTGCCATCAGGCAAGGTAGTAACGGGTTGGAGCGTATTTCCTCCGTTTCCGCTATTATCGTTTCCCCCTCCGCCTGATAATTTCAAAAGAAATTGGTTTGCCGCGTATTGTAAGCTCGTTTTGTAATTATTCTCCGCTTCGACTGCCAAGTTATGTCTCTTCGTCTCGTCCAATTGGGACTGGGCGAGCATATTCTGTATCGTGTTCTGCTTCTGCGTCCACGTGAGCTGTTCCGATGCCATCGTATTCTTGATGGTGTCTTGGATCATCGTATAGGTCTGATTCCGCATATCCTGAATGGACTGTTGGCTCGTGGTGTACATATCCTTGAGCGTCGCTTCTTTGGCGCTTGCGTATTTCTGCCAAGAATCCCACGCCGCATTGATGGCATTCAAGTTGTCGGTCCTGAATCCAGTTTGAAGCTGGGCGAGTGCTTGACTTGCTTGTGCGTCCAATTCGGCGATCTTGCGTACTCCTGTAGCCACAGCCGCATTGATGTTCCCCTGTGCCGTTTGGATGCCTCCTTGGAGTTCTCCAGTTCTCGCTTCCGCGACTTCCATCCCTTGAACATAGGCGATGTTTTGAAGGTTCTGTTCCTGTCTCAGCAATTCAAAGTTCTGATTGACGCTTTCGTAGAGCGATTGCTGGGCTGGCGTGAGTTGGAAGGTACCGTTTACGATACTATCCAATTGGGATTTATAGTTGGCGTATTGGGCATCTGTCTGGTTCTGCAACTGGGCAAGCGCCGCGTTCTGATTAACGGAAAGATTATTCAGGTACTGATTGGTGGTTGCTATGACCCCAGCGGCGGTTCCTCCAGCGTTAATCCCTCCTGCTTGATTCGTGTTCCATGGAGCGGAAGCCGGATTGAATTGCGCAAGTTCTCCCGTCGCATATTGCGGAGCTTGCGTAGGATTGTTGTTATACTGTTCGCCGTAAGGGTTCTGGGTTAGTTTGTTTCCGTTCGTGTCATAGTACGAATAGGTCGTATTCCCGTTCTGATCTACGGTCGGGGTGTAATAATACTGCGCATTCGGCGTTCCCCCTCCCGTGGTTTTCTGTATTCCCAAAAGAGAATTGAGAACATCTTGGTCGCTATTTAACTGCGTATTGTACTTATCTCCGGCATTTACGGCCGTAGCACCATTTTGCGTAGCGTTAATCTGCGCTTTCTTCGTGGCTTGATTGGCCATTCCAGACGTAATGTCGGCAACATTGCTCTTTATATTGTCGAGATTGTCTTGCGCACTCTGGGAAGAAACCGTTGTGGGAGGCGGTACCGTACTTGCGGTAGGCACCAAACTCGCCGCGTTCTTTATCGCCGCCTGCTGTTCTGGCGTCAAAGAACCTCCCGCGGGGGTGAAAGCCTTCGTGAGAGCATCTTGTGCTTGTTGGGGATTTGAATAAGTAGGTGGCATTTTAATACTGATAAATATAAGTAAAACCTGGTTGACCATTAGTAGCTGTTCCGCCGGAGCTTGCAGCGCCACTTGGCGCGCCAGGAGTTCCAGCCATACCGCCGTTCACGTTAAAAACACCATTGTTCAAATAAGATGTGCTATAAACTATTATTATTTGTCCGCCATTTCCACCAGCTCCGGCACCTCCTCCACCCGCCACGTAACACGTGTCAGCACTGCCATTTCCTCCATTGCCCCCATTGCCGCCAGTAGCTGAAATAACACCGGATGAACCGATAATAATGCTTTTTGCGTATATCACTATCGTGCCTCCGTTACCTCCAGCACTTCCGCCTCCTCCTCCTCGTCCAGCCGTACCGCAGCCTGACCCACCAACAGAGATTCCCGCACCGCCTCCAGCACTGCCATTGGATGGGTATGACATGATATGAGTATCCGTCGTTGTTGAAAATACAGTCGGACTTATCAAAGAAAATATTTTATTTAGGGTATTAGGAATCAAAGTTCCTAACAAAGATCCAGCACTCCCTGAAGTTCCTCCGCCATTTCCATTGGCTGCACCGCCATTTCCAGAAGTAGATGTTGAACTTAAAGCGGCATAGGCTGATATTCCATTATTTCCATTAGAGCCGACTGCTGATACCCCTCCAGGTCCTCCCGCATTAGTTCCTAATCCAATAGGAACTGTTATGCCCGGAGTTGAAGAGGCGCCAGCTCCTCCCGCTGCTGGCGTCGAACCGGAAGTTGAAGTAGCACCGTTGTTGCCATTTACTCCGTTATTAGAAATCGTCCCGTTGACAATAAGGGTTCCTTTTACATAGATTGTGTAACCGCCAGTATATAACGTTGTACCAGTAGCTACTGTGAGGTTTGTATAATTAACATCCTTAGTGAGCGTAGTGGTTGCACTTATAGTCGAAGAACCATCGCTTCCAGTGCCATACAGGTTTATAAATCCGTAGATATTCCCTGTATTGGTTGTCGTTCCATTCATCATTGTCGTTCCATTCAGCGTCGTACTTGCCGAAACCAATCCCCCCACTGTGTAGGTGGTGGAAGTCCCCACGAATGAACTGGATAACGTCCCGCTCGCGTTCGTTACTGGCACGACCTGTGAGACACCTCCCGTAGACGAGAAATTCTTATTTTGGGGAATGAGATTGTAAGTCTGGCCGTTGTAAGAAGAAGTCGCCGTCCCCGATGCGGTCTGGGCGATGGTAGCGAGCATTCCGATACCGGCGGTCGTGGTTGTGATGGGAGCGGCACCGGCAGCAATCTGACTATCAACGTATGCCTTGGAGACAATATCAGCGACATTCGTAAAGATATTTGAACTTGTCGTATCAAAAACCGGAATTGAGGTTGAAGCGAAAGTCCAATTTCCCGTAACAGTCGTCGTCGTCCCCCAGAAAGAGAATTGGGAATAAAAAGGCGCGGAATTCGAGAAAATAACAGAAGCACCCCCCGAATGAGATACTTGGTAAGTGGAACTCGCCGTATAGGGGTAGACCGGCAAGAGTCCGCGCGTGACTCCTGTGAGAATCGCAGTCCCGTCGCTGTTCTGCGTGACGCCGGTAAAACTGATATTCTCTTCCTTGTTCGGAATGGCGGCGTCTATCGTCGCATAGCCAATAGTTCCAAAGGCGGACATTCCAACGGTCTGTCCGTTGGTGGTCTTTAGAGAAGTGAGTTTAACGGATGTATCCGTCGCCCCGATACCCGATCCATAGAGATAGGTGCGCGGAACCTGAACGGGGGTGAAATTCGTCGCACCAGTTCCCAGAGAAACATTCGCGGGAGATTGGACGGGAACTCCTCCGAAAGCACTTGAGACTGCGATCGCTCCCGCTATTATCCACGAACCTATCTGAGTAAAAATTGACATATGAAAAATTCCGAATCAGCTCGTGGCTATTCGGGTCTTTAATTCTTGCGACTTTTTTACATTATACATCATTTTAAGAAAAATTGCTACTCTTTTATCTGGGAAGGTTCGGGACCCGGCGTTATTTCGGGACCAAAAGATAAAATCTGCCATTGCTGGTCAACGTCATTGGACTCAAAATAGGGCTGATACTCGAAGAAATTGATGGGAATGCCGGTTTTAATGACGCGGAATTTGGCTAAATTGGACGGAGAATCGGTTATTGAGCCGATTGGCTGTTCTCCTATGGGGTTTTTACCCAGAGAGCCATCGGCAATCGTCTGAAAAAGGATCGCAAAGTCATTCCCATTGATGATATAGGTCGGCGAACCAGAAAATCCGCCGAAATCAAGTTTCGTCATAAGGTAAAGAGTCGTATTGGCGGCGATATACCCTTCTACCCCGAAGTTGTTGAAGTTTTTTAAGCCGTATCGAAGGCCCATTTGGTCATAGGAAAGCGCCGCGATGGCATCCATGGGTTGTCCATTGTCATTCGTCCCCGTTTCAAGCTGATAGGTTTCGGGAGACGATGCGGAATGGCCGTACAATTGGCCGTCAATGATGGAAAAACGCCCTATGGGGATATATTGAGGCGGTTCCCACCATGATTTTGCGATGTTGTACCGTAAAACGATACCTTTTTGGGGAACGGAAACCCAAAGATAATAATTCCAGTATACCGCATGGCCGTTCGCAAAACTTCCCGTCCCATAATCGTCAAAATCATTTTTTATCGGATCGGATATGTTCATCATCTGGGGGATGCCGAAGTTATTGGCAATCCGGCCCATCGTCGTCAAAGTCGGTTCGTTGGTTACAAAAGCGAGATCGTTCCCGATGCTGACCGCAAGTGCTTGAGAGAGCGCGGCCTGCAATACGCCAGTCTTGAGAGTAGTTATGGTAGCCGTCTCGGCCGCAGTACCTGTCGAAGTATCAAGATTGTCGTTAAAAACAAGCGTCGTCCACCCTCCATGTCCCCACGAAGCGTACATCGTGCTTTCCTGCGGTGCGAGAGCGCGGAGTAATCCATCAAGTGTCCATGTATAGCCATCCCCAGGCAATCTCGGGCTTCCTTGGGAGTAATCGTTATAAGTATTTATTTTTGACTTATAAACAACGTTTGAGAGGTAAGACCCGACATAGACCTGATTATTGAGGGTTCTGATGGTATCGTTCCTGAAACTCGCTGGTATCTGGGTCATCGCACTATTCTTCGTGACTATCGGATTTTGAAAAATGACGGATTGAGTCGGTTCGCCCGTCGCATTTCCAGTAATTCCGACAAAGTTATTGCCTATAACGGATGAGTAGGAGTATATATTCCCGTTGATATTCAAATTTTGATTAGAAGTGGTGGCAATATAGAAACCGAGTTCGCCAACCGTTAAATTCCCATTCACGGTGATTTTTCCCGTCACTACTGTCGTTATGTTCATGGTCGCTCCCGTTCCGCTTCCTCCTGTCGTTGCTACGCCACTCCCCGTCGAATAACCATCTCCACTGTCAATAAGTGTAAAACCTTGTACGGCACTGTTGGTTGTGCTCGCAACTTGAATATAGGCCCCACTTCCAGTCCCACCGCTCACCGCGTATGCCAATCCATTTCCGTAATTACTTCCCTGCGTTATAATAGAAATTCCAGTAATAGCACCTCCTCCTCCCACCGATGTCACTTTGACCGTACACCCACTTCCCACCGTTCCTCCTCCCGAAGTATTTCCAAGGGTAAGGACATCATTAAGCGAATAGCCAGAACCGGCACTCGATATCGCCACCGTTTTGGCAGCGAGATAAGCTAATCGCGTGACTGTGAACTTTGCATTAGCATTCCCAGTTGAAACTGTGACCACATCTCCAACTGCGTACCCATTTCCTCCACTTTGGAGGGTTAGGGCCGATATAACACCAGCCGCATTACTGGCAGAAGCTAAAGTAGCAACAGCCCCGCTCCATTCGTTTATCTCCGATTGTTGACCTACGAACAGGATTTTATACATACTTTCGTTTGAATCCCAAAACGTCGTGAATTCCACATAATTAGACGGAAGAGTTGTCAAGAGGTCTATCCAATACACCTGATTCTCGATAAAAGTATTTCCATTCCACGTATCTCCTGCGTTCGCTACATAGCGGAATTGTATTTTATTGTTGGCAACGCGCACATGGCCTTCCCCGTTCAGTCCTCGGTACCAGTCATGCGAACCCAAGACCGGAGCGCTTGTGGTGTCGGTTTGGCCGTCCAAGACATATCCCAACCGAGTTTGCACAAGACCGTTCGTGTTTATGAAAACATTCCTCGACGGAGGAATGAGGAATCCGGGGGGCAGATTAGTATAATCTTCCTTGTTGCGGTATCCGAAGAAATGGGAAGTAGTTTTTATTTTTGACTTCGGATCAAGGGGAGCCGAAAGGGACATCAATTCGGCCTGCGCCCGTTGTTGCGTATAGAAGATGGCTGAAAATTGTCCTACATCACTTGGATTCATCCGAAATAATTTTTACCGAGGTAATTCGTCCAGCGACGATTGGGCAACTGATAATAGGTATCCTGATTCTTCTGGGCCTGCGATGCATACTTTGTCTTATAGGTCAAAAGAGCGTCCAGATAATTCTGTTTATAGGTCGCCACGTCTATTTGGCTGTTTTGGTTCGCCACTTGGAGGGCGGCTTGATAGGCAAGCTGATAGAGATAGAGATTATAGCTGTCAGTGTCAAGATTGATGTAATCGGATGTTTGACTCACTGTTTCCTTGAAGACATTCGTGGAACCATCCGAAAACATATACTTTGAATAATAGATGATATCGTATTGAAGGCCGATCCGACACCATAAACCGTTCAATCGGACGGCTGTTTCGCTGTTGCCGTTGTAAGTAAGAAGAACTTTAACGTAATTCAACGCATTCACTGCGGGCGTTCCCGTTTGAGGAGTCGTCGCAAGCCAGTTGAATTGCACCATGTTCCATCCGTTCTCGAAGGCGTTCCCCTCTTGGTTCTGGGTTGCCGTGAATGTCCAGTAATTAGCAGAATCGGAACCTATTTGCACCTGAACTTGTGAGAAATCGGCACCCGTCGGGAAATAAACATAGAGAAAAAACGCGCCTTGATTCTGGTAAGAGGTCAAATCTACGGCCGATTGGGTTGAATTGACGAGATACGCCGTCTGGGGATTGCTACCAGAAGCCAGATTGAATACCAGTGATCCAGCCGCACTCTGGTCTGCGTAATTTACGTTGTCCGTGGCAATTCCTGAAACCTGCGAACTCCCCGTCCATACGCCGTTCCCATTGACGGAAGAAATGCCGTTCACCAAGACGTTAAAGGCGAGATTCGGAGCGTTTACCCGTATCGTCTTCACGCCATTCTGCCATTGGACCGTAAACATTTCCTGCAACGAGAAACTCTTGTTCACGTCAAAATCCTGCCCATACCTTTGAAGGAAAACATCCCAGAGTTGGCGGTTCACTTGAGGGCGGATATCAACTACCCGATCCCCTTTTAGGTCGGGAGGAGCCGTGTAGTCCCAAACACCCGTGTAAAAAGTGTTGGTTTCGACGGTAGCCATCGTTTCTTGAGGGTCTAAGTCCAAAAGAAGCTGGCGAGCCGCGCGGTTGAACACTCCATAGATATTCTGGATATTGTTGAGGGTCGTTCCTTTCAGCATTCCCTCAAGTTCACCTTCCGCCGTTTGTACCGTGTAGGGATTTGCTTTCATTGCGTTACTTCTCGGTTATCGCGACGTTTGCAGTTCCAGTTGCCGTAAGACACCAAATCTGACCAGTGTAGAGCGTTCCGCCAGTAGGTGTTGCCCAGTAATTATTCACCGTTGAGGAAGCGTTCAGAACAAATCCATACGTTGAAGAACTAAGTCCCGTTGAAGTGGCGCTCAATTGGCAGAATACCGGCTGACTACTCACGTTCTGGAGAGAGGCGAAGATACGTCCCGTATTGGATGTAGCGCTTCCCACCGGATAGATGCTTCCAAGTTTCATGGTGGAAGTTGCCGTCGTCCCCACTGCTTTCACCGAAGATGTTGCCGAATCAAAGGTGGGTTGACCGACAGCGCTTCCGAGAGAAGTGTTCACACTTTGGTGTGATGCCAACCCGATGACCATTAGGAGTAACGCCGCGAAAACAGCCCCACCAATCGCATAAATTATTTTTGTTTTCATTTTTTGTTTCTCCCGCGCTTATCACTGCTCCCCATTACGGGAAGCAGAGGAAGCGCAGGAAAGTTAAAGACCTTTTCTGCTAACGACAGCTTGCTGGTTTGGTGGTAGTTGCAGTCACCGTGGCTCCTGATGCCGTGATATAGACGATTGTTCCGGTAGCGGAACTGTCGCCTAATTCAAGACAGCCTGAGTTGTTGGTTGCCGCAGCACTTCCGATAACAAGAGTGGAACTTGTCGTCTGAACCACTTTTGAGATACCCGAAAGGGTGGTCGTACCGCTTACATTCACCGCTTGCGTCGTTGAAACGCCGGCGACAAACTGAGCGGACGAATTGATCACGGAAGTGCCATTTACCAAGAAACCGCTTTTGGCATCCACCTGCGTGAAGTTAGTTACGCCGGAAGTGCCGAACGATGCACTATTGTGGGATAGACCAACCGAGTAGCCTATCGCGAGGCACGCGAGTACCACAATAGCTCCAATGAAGATAGTTTTAGTATTCATGTTGCTAACTGGTTGGTTTATTCGACTGGTCTAACCCGTTGAACCCACTGAACCGGCCCAATCTATCGCATAGGCGTTTTCCCTGAAGTTCGCCTGATAGTTATAGGTTCGGTTCGTTGAGTACTGCCACGGAGTAAGCGCGGTTTCGACGCCCTGCCGAATCAGCCGGCGAATGCCGTGATTGCGGGCCAAGAGGAACCATGCCGTATCAGAGCCTCCCGCGGCTGCTCCCATCCACGGAGACATCATCACCATCATCCCCATTTCCGAACGGAAAAAGTTGATGGTGTTATTCGCCGTGTCCGAGAGCAACGCGGATTGTGTCTGCTCAATGGCGACCTTGAACTGTTGCGGAGGAACCAAGAAGATGTACGGCACGTTGCCGCGAATCACACCCTTCTGGTCAACTTGCTGCATGAGAGAAACGACGGCACTGTTGATATTGTCCGACGTGATCCCTCCCGTTACCAAGTTTGAAGCCGTGCCACCTCCGATTAACGGATGGCTCGCGTTGATGAGAGAAACTCCATCTGCGCCCAGCGTAGTGCCGAACGCTCCCCGGATCACCTTGAAGGAGTTCCAGTCTTGCGTCGCTTTCGCCTTGTCGGCGAAATCCCTTACCGCTTCAGCCCAGACATTGTGATGATTATCATCAAAAAGGTCTTTGGAGAGCGGAATTGAGGAAGCGAAGTCCAATACATAGGTCGTCAATTTATTCCGAACGGCCGGATTATTGGACGGGACGGTGACTGTCTCGCCGATTTGCGGGAAAAGACCAGCGCCGGCGAAGACCATTTCAATCTGTGCGGCGTAGTCGGTTTCCACCGGCTTGAACAATTCGCCCGTCGTCGCTTTCGCAAGAGACGGAATCGTTTCCAACTCATCGAAACGCGGATAGAAGACATCATTCAGTTCTACCTGTACGATGTCGAAGTTTAGTGCTTCTGTAAACATAGAGAGTTAAACGATTTATTTTCGACTGATTTTTTAACTCCCCGTTCGTTTCAATCCCTCCTTATTTCAGAACTAAGCGTAGTAAAACGCACCTTTACGGAAGGAAAATGCCACTTTCGCCGGATAATTCGTGATGTTGAGATTCTCAACAATACATCCGTTGGTAGCTCCATCCGTAGCATTGATGGTGTAAGAGCCCGTCGTAAGATCGAGCGTTACCCGAGCACCAACAAGGGCGTTGTACGCGCTTTGCGTCGCCCACGTCGAGGCCGTTTTAGGAGCGATGAGGTAGGTCTGTCCCGGCGTGTCGTCGTACACATCCACCGTGCCCGCAGCCGAAGCTGTGTTGTTGGAAGTGTTCGCGGCGATGCCAGCGATGTAGTCCGTCCCGACGACCGGCTTTGAGGTCGCAAGAGGAGCCACATACTGTTGGCCCAACGCATAGGCGGCCGGTTCACCGGCATTCAGGAGGGTCGCACTCGCATTGATTTGATAATTGCGAGACGGAGTTCCGCCATTATTACCGCGCCCAGACTGATAAAGCGTAATATCACCCTTCATATTTTTTGTTTTGCTTAACGACTTTGGGAACTATTTAATCCCGCGTCGCAATCTCTCCAAGCGTTCCATTTCAGCCATCTTCTCCTTTTTCCGAGGGTCTTTTTCCCAGCGTTTTTCGAGTTCTGCCCGAACTGCTGGGTCAAGAACGCTCTGGACGGGAGGAACTTCGGGTTTTTCCTGAGTTCCACCAGAAGTAGGGGTGGTAACAGCTCCTGATTTATTGCGATTGGCGATTTTAAGTTCCTTGTTTTCCTTAATGACAGAAGCGAGAAGTTTTTCCCGTTCAACAGAAAGAGATTTTTCCTGATTGGCGAGAAGTTCTTCGCGGGCTATCTCCCGAATGCGATCTTCGTCAGTCAGAACATCTTTTCCGTCTTCGGACTTTCCCTTTGCCTTTAAGGTCGCGGTGCGATAGTTGTTTCGGTCTTCGCGGACTTTTTGAAGTTCCGTTTCGACCTCGAGCAAAAGATCGGCGCTGCTTTTTTCGGTGGACGCCGTGGGAGTTTCCGACGTAATGTTTGTTTTATCTCCCGTATTTGGCTGTTGAGTGCCAGCATTCTCAACCTTTGTTTCAACTGGCTTGTTCTTTTCCTCCATATTTTTATTAAACCGCTTTGGAGATGGCCGCGGTCAGACCAAAAATCTCCCGGACAAGGGAGATTTTCGACAACTGAAACCATCTGCGTGAAATAAACGAGGGAGTTTGTTAAAGCGCAAACGCCTTCAGGTGTCGAAAATCGCTCCTGTCCCTCGTTTATTTCATAAATTATCTAAGAACAAAAATATCCGAAGCCGTTGGCTATTCGGATATTTGACTGATCCCAGTATACCACATTTCAAGAAAAAAAGCACATCAGGTTCCATGCTGCTCATCCTTGAGGTAAACAGGAAGCGACGATGCGACCATTTTGGGCGGTTCCTTTGCCAGTTCCTCGACGATATTCCGCTGGACATCAAGGTTGTAGATCATGAGTTTTCCGTTCAAAACATCGTCGAAGTTGTTGGATTTCTCGAACATTGACTTGTAAGCGGCTTGTTTCAGCGTTTCCTGAAAAACGGCCCATAAACGCATCCTTTTGAGCAATTTCGCCTCTCCGCGAAGGTTTTCGGCCTCTTGCCCTATTATTTCCTCCCCTCCGAGCAAAACCTTGTCTCCGTTCAGCGTAAAGACGTTATACGGCTCAAGCGGCGACAGGAGATGCTTTGTCAGGGCTGTCAGTATCAGGTTTTTTAGGTATTTGCGCATTGGGCAAAAATTCCTTGATTGACCTTTTCGACATTTCTTTCTGGGCCGAACCATTTATCTCCTGCTTCAAAACCGCCAAAAGGGCCACCGCATCGCTTACTAACTCCTCTTTCATAGCGTCAAAAGCCGAAAGATAGAAATCCATGTGAGGGTTGGAAAGATTGAAATTCATCTCTTTCCGGCAATCCTCCAGTTTGAGTTTCAACGCCTTGTCGGCGGCCGCCTTCTGTATCCCCTGCTCCAAGACGGTAAGAAACAAAAGTGCATCGGCGACATTCCCTGTCTTTTGAATGAGAACTGGTGCGACAATCTTATTTGCCTTTTCCTGTAACTGCTTTCTTTTTACCTCGGCGAGTTGCCGATTCATCTCCTCCATGCTCATCGATTGCGGTTCCTTGGCGTGGAAGTTCGGTATCTTCATTTTTCCCATTTTCGTTTATTTCTGGTTTCATGGCCTTTTCGACGCAAAGGTCAAACAATACGACTGGATTGGTTTCTTTGGAATCCAAGAATTCCTGCATTCGCTGTACCGTGAATGTCTGATAGACTGCATCCTGCGCATAGCCGTCCGATGTCACTTTATCGTTCTCAACGACGGTTCCACCGGCTCTTTTCAATCCGAACTTTTCCGCCAGCTTCAATCTGGCTTCCCACGGCTTTCCCAACCAATAAAAATAGTTAATCATTTGCTTTCTTGAACTTGATCCACTGCCTCATCAGGTTCTCGTGTGAGTCCTGATAGGCAACATCTTCGCTCCGACCTTTCAGAAACTCTTCCTCGAACTTATCGCCGAGCAGTTTCTTGATTTCGGCGACTAATGCTTTGCGGCCCGGATTCGGATACCATTCCCCATCCGCCGTCTCAGCCCACATATAACCGTCAGGAATGTCCTTATGGGCTTCATTCCATCCCTCAACATCCTTCAATGCTTCGGCCTGATAGCCAAGCGACTTCAACTCCAAACAAAGTTGCAATGTTTCGTTCATAATTGTTTATAGATTTCTTCGACTGTTGAGTAAAACTTCTCTAACGTATCTACTGCCAACTTCTCCGCCAACGCTTTCGCCGCTTGATAGGCGCGTCCCCACTTGTTGTTGTCGGAAATATTCCCTATGGGAATATTCGGTTTCGGTGCATCGGGACCAATTCCCGTGGAAACTATTTCCGTAAATTGGATTCCCTGCGCTTTGCTCACGATTTCTTCGGGAGTAAGCGGTTTATTCGGTTCCATTTTTTTTCTCGTTTATTTCATCGACCTTTATCGTCTTGCCATTCAAGTGAAAATGCGCTTCTTCGGGAGATTTACACCTGCAAACCGCAAGTCGCATATTCCCATTGAGTTGCAGGTAATATAATCCACCTTCTTGTAGCAACGTATATTTATCCATTTTTGGTCCCTACGGGCATATTCGGCGGTATCGCTCCCATTCCCTTCATGGCATTCAATGGCGAAGCGGGGGGATTTCCTTGAGGAGTTCCCGCAAACGGATTGGGTGGCATTTGAGCAGATTGTTTCTTAATGAACTTATCGGGATTCCGTGCTGATTCGGGGAATGCTCCGAACAAGAATTCTTTCGTGAGTTCATCTTGATCCACCGCCGGATTCTTGATTCCCCGGTCATAGATTTCAAGGCGGAATGCCTGTTCGGTGGCTTCGGACATCGGATTCAAGGTATCGGGAGAAACGACAAGTTCATAGTGAAGCTCGCGGAACAAGGATGGATTCACGCGGATTATCGAAGTATCGGAACCCGCTTTTCGCTCTTCTTCCAAAACCTTATAACTCAATTGCATCTTTTCTTTCTCGGTAATCGGCGTATCAGGCAGTGAGTTGTCAAAAACGATTCTCTTATGCTTTTTCTTGTTGGTTTTGTCCTTATTCTCAACCACAAACGTCTTGTAAACGAGCTTTGAGTCATCCTCAATGCCCATCACTTCCCCAATGGTCAGATGTTGGGGGATGTCGGACATCAAGAGCTTGCCAAGTTGCCAAACGAACGATCCGACAGATGCCGTGAAGAGACCAAGGAGGATATTGGCTTCCTGTTCACGGACCGAAAGCTCGAAAGCGGTTGGTCTGCGGCTCCCGAATGTCATTTGAGGAGCTGATTCCGAAACCGAATTTTCGATCATCTGGAGGGTTTGGAAAGCAACGGGAAGATTCTGGCCAACGATAAGCGGCTCGATTTTCCCTGCCGATGGCTGGCTGATGGTTGTAATGGCTCCCGGCACGTTTACGGATGATGGAATGCGCTCGCCGGTAGTATTCAAGAGCGGTGGCATCAGATTGAGATAGGTGCCATCCACGATCATAGGATAAAGCGTATTGATGATGGAGGCATCTTGGGCGATTTTGAATACCAAACTCTTGAAGTAGAAGCACTTGCCCTCGTCCAACAATTCAAAGCCGAATTTCACGAATGGATAGCGCTTATCAATGCGGGGATTCGCCTCATCGGGAGCACTCACCAATACGCCGTTCAGAATGGTCAATTTCAGGTCTTGGCGCCGGTTGTAATAAGTGATTTCTTCCACGAGGTTCTGGCGCATAACGCTATCATAGACCTCATAGAAGGTCTGGTTGGCGTCATTGTAAAGAACCTGAATTCCCGGCTTAACGTACTTGAAATTGTCCAAATGGCCGTAAATCTCTTTGGCCGTTTCCCAAAACATCACTTTGCGTTTGATAAGATAAGGTTGTTTTTGTATGTCGTGAACATAGAAGTCCGCGATATAAAGCTCATCCGCTCCAATCGGATCTCCTTGGAAGCCGGAGAAATCCTCGTCTAATATCTGGCTCGTTTCATACTTTCCATCAGCTCCGCGCGATCCTTTGATGGTTCTTACAACTTCCCCATATTTGATCTCCGCAATGGCGGCTGGAGACCAGAGAGAGGTGAGCGTCATTTCAAGCGAGAACCACGGATAGTTCATCTGATTTCCGGCGTATTGGTATAAATCATTCATCACCATTGCGGCCTCCGATTGAATCTCTGATTGTTTGTTCCACGCGAATATCTTCGGGAAAATAGTCTTGGCGCAAACGTGAGCCGCGATGGATATGCACTTGTTGCGCACCACCGGCCGCATCGCGTTCGATTTCCACGAATTGATGGCATCTCCTATCGTCGGATCGCCGTTATTCGGCTGATAGGAATTGAACGACATTTGATCTACCATCAATCGGCTCAAGACGGATAAGTCGTTGAACTCCCTTCGTGGGCGACGCATCACTACATCACTCTCTGTAAAATGCCTGCGCACCATCGCGAGAACATTCCGCTCTTCCTCCGTTGGAGTGTAGGCGGATTGCACGTAGCCAGCTTCCTTGGCGTCTTTGACATCCCACGATTCGTCGCCGAACTGTGTCAAGGATGGGCGCCGCACGCTGACTTTCGTTACGGGACGCTTATTTTTGTCCAGTTCACTGACTATTTTGAAGTCTATATTGCTCATAAACAAAAAACCCCGAATGCCCGTGGCTATTCGGAGTCTGTTACTTGTTCAGTTTGACCCATTATACCATAAATTAAAATTAAAAGCGAGGGGACGGCCGATAAGGCCCTGGCGACCGAGGTTGCTGGATTGGATGATTTCCGTCTGGATGATAAACGGGCGCATACGATGGGGTAGTAGGATAATCCACCGTGGCTACTTGAGGCCTTGAAGTTTCCACGCTCATCAGGGCATAACGCAACGCATCCAACATATGGTCATTCTCCTTGATTGGCAATTCGTCCTCATTCTTGCCGTCTTTTTTGTCGGCGTAGGAATAGCTCTCGAATTCAGCGATAAGATTGACGCATTTCTTGTGGATATGGAGCCGATTCGACTTCAAAAGTTCGCGGATAAGCTGAATTCCGGCTTTTATGCTGTCTTTGCTTTTGACGACTTCCCGCACGTTCACGCCGCGCCGTCTCAATTCCTCGATAGCCGCCGGATTCTCGGGATCGGGAAAAACCCTGTTGAATTTGCACTGCGCGACGTAATCACCCACTTCGGCATCCGTCTTTCCCGAATGGTACCATTCATCTGTTACCCAATAGTTATTTTCCAAATCAACCGTAATAAACGGGATGGCCGTGGGATTAGTGTATCCAAAATCGAGTCCAGCGATTGACTCACGACGAGCTGGTTTTACGTCATCTCCAAAGAGGTGCTGTTCGCGCGAAAACTCCTTGTAAACCAATCCCTCCGTTTTGCGGAAGTCAGCCAGATATTCCTGTGCAAAGCGGTCTTCGGTCAATTCCGCTTTTGCCTTGTCAATTTCTTCCTTTGGAATGAACGGATTGTCATACGTTGTGAAATGATGGCTCGAATAATCAGTATCAGTGAGAGCCAGATTATAGAGATCATAGAAGTGATTGAATCCTTTGGGCGTCGAAATGAACATGACTTCCCCTTTTGTGTCAGTGAGAGTAGGCCGAATGACTTCCTGCCAATTCGACCAGAAATTGCGCATCATCGCCACCTCGTCTATTACAATAAAATCGAACGCTTGTCCGCGAAGCGTCTCAATACTTTCCCATCCGTGGAGGACAATATAACTTTCCCCTTCTTGGAGAGTATGAGTCCTTATTTCGAGTCGGCTTTCGTTTACACTCTTGATAATGGGCCCTAACTCACGCCGAAGCATTTCCCATGCAATATCCCGCGCTTGCGAGTAAGTGGGGGCGATATAAGCAATTCGAGCGGGTTTCGCGAGCGCTTTTCCCTTGATTTCTTCGACAGCAAGGGTCGTTTTCCCCCCTCGGCGTCCGATACAGATCACCCTAAACCTGTGGAGATCCGCCGCTATTATGTTCTGGTGTGGGGCTAATTCCATTTTTTTGAGCGATTATCGTACTGACATTGACAATGATAACTTTGTCGCTTGATTTTTCCTCATCTGAAAAACGGTGTTTGAGTTTGTAGGCAATTTCCAGACCCTTCACTGCATCAGTATGAGGTTGTCCCGTATCTTCAATGTGCGAGCCATCTTTAGCACCATCGCTTACTACAATCTTCTCTTTTTTATCCAAAATGCGCTCGTGGAGTTTCGTAAGTTTTTTGTCGGAAAGACAAGTATCCAATAATTCTTGCCATCCTTTTGACTTGGTAAGTTTTTCGGTGTGGTGCGCCGTAACCTTAGAATAACCAGCTTTTACCATAGCCTTACTGATATTTCCCCCGGTTTCCCCCAGCGCTTTGAATGTTTTTCTTTGTCGAATTGTCGCCATATTAAATAAATCTCAATGCGTCCTCTTTACTTATTTTCCAAATCCCCTTCAGTTTCCAAATCCTTTTCCCTCGTTCCATTTCCTTGTCTATCTCCTTCCAGTGCTCGCAATGCCTTCTTGTGGGATAAAGCCCTCCGATTTGGAGATGGGGTCCGACTACTTCATGTCTCTTGTCGCATAGAGAGCAATACCACTCTTTCACGATATACTTATCGTCGATTGCTTCGATTTTCTTCTGCTGTCGGATTGCTTGATCGGCCGCTTCTTCCGCGCGTTCTATGCTTTGGTGGCGCTGTCTCCTTGCTATATTCGGATCGGAATCGAATATCTTGGTTCTCGGAAGGATCATAGCTTCTCGATGCTGATTTCGTTCGGGGCGACGAGGCCGATCTCGATATCCACTCCCTGCATGGCGAAAAAGTCGTATTTAAGCCCTCGCAGACGATACTCCTTTTCCACGGGAATGATTACTTTGACCGGCCCCGTATATCCGAAAGAGCGCCGAAACTCCGCAAGCCTTCGTGCGACATCAAAAGACGTGAAATCGTCGGGAAAAGTGTAGAGTTTCGATTCGTTCATTACTTTGCTTTCTTTTTTGGGTATTGTTCGGGCTTCGTTTTCGAGATGTTTTCGGGAGAAAACTCTTTATTCACTTCAGCCACGAACTTCTTGCCCTTTGACTTTTTGTCTTTCAGGGCGAGTTCGGAATCTATTTGTCGGGTAACTCCGCTCATTTGATTAGGTTGTAGTATTTTTGTTTTTGTCTGCGGGAAAGCCGTTTTTCGAGGCGAGCAGTGCGCTTATAGGTTTGTCGTTCTCCTAAACGGGGATGTTTGGCGTGCTCTGTCTCGTGGATCAGCGTATTCAACACTTCTCCGCGATTTCCCGATCTTTTCGACTTTTTAACATTTACCCGGATGAGTCTCTTGTCGGTATCGGTATCGCCATAGGCTCTCATCCGGTTATCCTTCTTGATCCGATACCCTGCTATTTTGGGCGCTTCTTATGGAATCCCTTGAGAGTTTCCGCGAGTCGCGCTCTCTTGCCGATTTTGCCACCTTTCTTCGCGGCAGCTCTCAATCTTGAGGCGGGAATTTTATGGCCTTCTTTGACGCCGAGTTCCCGATGAAGCGCACCCGGATGCTTGATAGCTCCCTGAATCCAGTTCTTTTCGTGCCGTTTCTCATGCTTCTCATGCCGCTTTTCCATCTTGGCGCCGCACTTCGAGCAAACCTTATAGTGCTTTTCATGCCTCTTTTCCTTGAGGCCGCGCTCATGATCGAGCCTTATGTCCCTCTTGGAACCCTCCTTGATACCATGCTCGCGATCGTACTTGCGGTCCTCCCTCATCGTCCACTCTTTGCGCTTCTCATGGCGCTTTTCGTGCTTTCGGTGTTCTTTGCGCATTTTTTCGCGCTTCTCGAACTCACGGGAAGCCTTCAGAAGATCGCCGGGCTTATGGTCCTTCTTGCTGACTTTGAATTTCTTGTATAAATCCATTGTGGTAATTCAATTTTCGGCCTTTCAAACTAAAAACCCGAACTGCCTCGCGGCTATTCGAGTTCAACTGGTCTTTTAACTTTTCGCTTCGCTATAATTATAGCACACTTCAAGGTTTTGTGGTAGGCCCAAGTTCGAGTCGAATAGCCAAAGCGCCCCGTTCTTCGACCTACCACAAAGCCATGAAAAACGCCGAACTCCCTTGATTGAGAGTCCGGCTTGTTGTCGCTTGTGGACTTTTACTTATTCAGTTTTAAGCATTATATTACACTTTCGGGCGCGTGTACATACGCTTCTTCACGATGTCCCAGTCCCCTATCTGCCCCTCTGAGTTGAAATCAACCTCAACGGCCGTGCTTTTCAGATCGAAAAACCCCGATAGGATGAGAGGCTCTATCTTCTCCCTATATTCCTTCGTTTTTTGGTTGAATTCTTCGTCGGACATGGGACTGTTAGATTCTGGCAAGTGGCGTTTTCATTCCTTTGTTTCTTGTGGGGGGACTGGAGGATTCCTCCACCAATAATCGGAATCATACCCACTACAAACTATCCTTCCGGTTTTTGAATCCGTAGAGCAGTTTGCATAGGGAATGGAGCGGCCGATTTTTATAAGTTCAATCGTAAGTTTCACGGCGAAAATCAAGAAAAGAATTATTAAGACAATGGCAAAGTATTTCATTTTGTTTCTTGTTCTTTGAGGTGGGAGAGGATAATATCAATGATTTCGTTCGTTTTATTTCTCACCCAGTAATTCTGCTTTACGCCCAATCCCTTTATTGGAATGTCAGTTCCCCATCCTTCTATCTTTGCCTTTTCAATCTCTCTTATCGCCTCTTGGCGGCCACTTTCCCTCTCATCTTCCCAGTAGAGCTTCGTGTCGAGACATCCCTGCTTATAGGCTTCGGCTCTTATTTTTTCCGCCACGGACTTGGTAAGGATGAACAACAGCCCTCGGAATGCCAACGCTTCGCTCCTATGAGTAGTGCTCTGTCTTTCGGGATGGTCATAATTGTCTTTCGGAAAATACTCGTCTAAAAGTTCCGCCGATTTTGTCTTCCATTCCTCTTCCCACTGGTTAGGGTTGGTCATTGGAGTTCTTTGCCACAATGCGGGCAGTATTTTTTCTGCGACTGTTGTTGGCATTTTTGACAACCATTGGGAGTCAGGGTTAGTGTATTTGTAGGACAAGAGTGTTGCGTTCCCGACGGATAATCATAATGACAAATCGGACAATGAAGTTGCGGCCAACCGCATGCATCTGTTGTAGAATTGTTCATAGTCATTGCTTCTTTATTTCTGGGGGGAGACCTTTTTGTTTAGCTTCCTCCGGCAAAACATCCATCGCTTCGTGGAGCTTTGCGGTGAACTTCGGGCCGAGACCGCCGCTTGAACCATCGAAAATATCTCTGGGGTAGATGATATTCAGTATCTGATTGACTGCCCAGACAAGGTTATAAAATCCCCAGTTTTCAACATTTTCTTTCAACCCCTCCTCCACGCCTTTCTGATGGGCGGCGGAGAGCTTGGAGTGCAACCATTCGAGATTTTTTGCTCGCATAATCACTCCAAAAGTTTCTGGCTTTGAATCAGTATTTCCATCCATATCCATCTCATCAAACTCCCTGTCTATGTCCTTAAAATCTGGGGTCATGGTTTTATTTAATCTCCTTCAATTTAATTTCTCCTTCGACCTTGTATGTTTTGCCGCCGAGTTCAAGGGTCAAAGAATCCAATTCCAAGTCCTGAGTGTGAGAGCGTCCAGCCAGTTGCGGAACCACCACACGATAGTGGTAGCCAGCATTCCAGACGTACGAGTACCCGAAGTGGTACACGTCCACCTTGAGCCTACCGCCGGAGTACACGCTGACGTAGGCAACGAATAATTGACCATTCGACTCGAAAAGGAAAAAATCAGCCCATCCGTCTTGATTCAGCTCTTCTTTGTGCTTCTTCACAAACTCAATGATTTGCTCCTGCGTGAGACAGAGCTTCTGGGGGTCGCCAAGTTCGCCGAACATCTCACGCAATGTCGCATTCTCAACCAACTCATAGACGGCGCATGTAGTTTTCGGCTTCGGCTTGCCTTTCTCGTCCGCACCGTAGTTTCCGAAATCCGGATCTATCCAACTGAAGAGCTTCGTTTTCTGAGATATTGTTTTCTTCCCCGAAGTTTTCGAGATGATTAAGTTGTCAGTACGTAATGTAAGTTTCATTGTTTTAGTTTCTCTATTTCGACCTTGAGTCTCTCTAATTATCTATATCTTTATAAAGTGGCTTTTCATATTTCGGGCGAATTTCTTTCCAAATAATCGGTGAGGGGTCTTTCCCGTCCAACATCGCAAATACCAAACTTGAAACTTCGACGTAGTTTTTCTTTATTTCTATGGCCTGTTCTTTGCGCGTGGAAAGCGTCATAACCTTCTTATAAGCATCTGTCGCGGCGTTGAACAACTTGTCGTATTCTTTAATCAGTTTATCTTCTTCCTGCCGCACCCAGTCATAAAATTCGTCGGGAACTCTATCCAACACTTCGTTTAAGCTCGCTTTCACCTTGAGAGTTTCCCATAAACTTTTGGTGGAAAATTCGGTGAGAAGTTTGTGCAATCGCACGTATTCTTTTCCCTTCACCTTGATACGAAGATTATCATGGTGTGGCCAATGGAATACATAACCTTCTTCGTTCCCCGAAAGAGTCTTGGTGGATTCAACTATTTCTTCAATGCTTTTCGCTTTGATCCGGGGAGCACAAGAAACCTCAAGGCGTTTTGCTTCATCTTCAACGCTTCTAAATGTTTCATCGCCAGTTTCATTGTCGATAATAGCCAAGAGAATCAAATCTTCCCTCCCCTTGTAATCAACAACTATCCTGTTTTCTGGGTAGATTATTTCCCAAAGATAGGTTTTATTCGGAAGAAAATCTGATTTCTTTAGCTTCATCACCAAAGACATATACCCCGTTGCCCATCTCGCCTGTTCTGAATCGAAGTTCCCTCTCGTGGCTATCAAAACATTATCGCCATCGTAATACTGAACTCCCAAACTACCATCCATTTTTTCGGAAATGATAGGCATATTAATTGGAATAGAGATACTCAAATCCTCTCCCCAGTTAAAGAATTTCTTAAATGGGCGCGCCACTATTTCACCGCTTGAATCGGTTATAAGTCCGCGGCACATTGAGGTATATTTATCCCACGCTTTTGCAAACTGGCACTCGGAAGTGTAATTCCAAATAATCAAATCCATAGAAGGATGATGAATCTCATTAATATATTTTTCTCTTTTTCTAAACTCAATGAGGTTTGCTTTCATCTCTTTAGTTTATCGATTTCTTGTTTTAACCTTTTTTCTTCGAGTTCCCAGTCCCGCGCCGTCATGTGAAGGGTGGTCTGGGACAGGTATTTCAGCTTTTCGTATTTTTTCTTTCCGAGTTTTTCCTTGATGATTTCGCTGTATTCAAGAGGGTGCGCGGGCTTCCAGAATCCGTGGCAGGGTTGGCAAATAAGTATCACGTTGTCGAGGTTTGAGAAAGTTGCGGCGATTGCCCTCGAAAAGATATGGTCTGCTTGCATCACGCGTCCTCTGCTGTCCTTGCCGTGCGCCGCGCAGATCACGCATTTCTTGTCTCTTAAAAGAACGTATTCGCGGAGAAGCTCCTGAATCCGTCTCTTCGCTTGGGAGACTGGATGCTTGCCGATTTTATTGAGGTAGGATTTTTTCATTAGAGTTGGCTCAAATTATCAAATCCAGTCCGTTCAAGAATCAATCTCAAATCTCTTTTCAATTTATCGAGAACATCCTCGCAATCGCCACAAAAAGTTTCCCAACCTTCCACTGGTTTTTCACAACGCCTACATAAGTTTTTATTTGTTTTCTTTTTCATACGTTCAATGTTTCGCCGTTTTTCTGTTCAAAAAGACTCACTTGTTTCGC
>SCLJ03000045.1_pt1 | contig 24127 bp, 26 predicted proteins | sample 7267891 | NCBI WGS metagenome assembly SCLJ03 (sample SAMN10721082, study PRJNA514188) | viral metagenome | isolation source: depth-stratified mine tailings core B | place: China: Fankou Pb/Zn Mine tailings
AGTTGGGCATTTCGGAGGAAGACTTCAAGAAGTTCGGGGGTGACAAGTAATGGCGGCTCTTACCAGGGATCGTAACACCCCGCGTAAAGAGGGGCAAATCACGGCCTACGGCGTGGCGGCCGGAGCCAAAATCTTCGCCGGTTCGCTGGTCTGCCTCAACGCGGCGGGCTATGCCGCGCCGGCGGCGGACACGGCGGGCTTCCGGTTTGCCGGGGTGGCCAAGCAGTACGTGGATAACACCGCCGGCGCAAATGGCGAACAAGTGATTGAAGTCTGGGTGGACGGGCGTTTCCCGTTTGACGCGGCCGCCATGGCCGTCACCGACATCGGGATCCCAGTCTTTGTAAGCGATGACCAGACCGTGGCCAAGGCCACCGCCAACGGGGTCGGATGCGGGATCATCGCGGAGGTGGAATCCGCCACCAAGGTCTGGCTCGACATCAGTCGACTTCGCGCCCAGACCCAGGCCAGCGTGGCGGCGGCAAACGCGGTGGCGGCGGCGGCGTCCCCGCCAACCAAAGCGGAGTTTGACGCGGTGGTGACGCTGGTCAACGAGTGCAAGTCAGTAATCAACGGATTGCTGAACAAACTCAAAGCGGGCAGCATCATCGGTTCCTAAAAGGGACCATGAGCCCAGCAAGCTAAAGGGAGGCATTTTAAGTGATTGTCGATCAGGCAGCTTTGCAAAGCATCTACCGGGGCTTTAAGGTGATCTTCAACCAGGCTTTTCAGGCCGCGCAGTCCCAATATGAGAAGATCGCCACGGTAGTCCCCTCCACCACCAAGGAAGAACTCTATAAGTGGTTGGGGAAGATCCCCCGGATGCGAGAGTGGATCGGGGACAGGATCATCCAGAACCTATCCGCCTACGGTTACACGCTCCGGAACAAGACCTGGGAAGTTACGGTCGGAGTGGATCGCGAGGACATCGAGGATGATACCATCGGCCTTTACAACCCGCTGGTTCAAGCTCTTGGCCAGGCGGGGGCCCTGCATCCGGATGACCTGATCTTCGATCTTCTCCTGGCGGGGTTTACAGGGATATGCTACGATGGCCAGTACTTCTTCGATGCGGATCACAAGGACGGCAACGGCCCAGTCCAGTCCAACGTTTCCACCGCCGCGTTGAGCGCCGCTTCATATAATGCGGCCTACGCGGCCATGATGGGTACCACGGACGAGAACGGAGAGCCGCTTGGAATCACGCCGAATTTGCTGGTAGTCCCGCCGCAACTCCGGGCAACCGCTCTCCAGATTCTGAAGGCGGAGCGAGATGCCGCCGGCGCGACAAACATCAATCAGAACTCGGCGGAGGTCCTCGTCGTGCCGCGCCTGGCCAAGAACCCGGCGGCCTGGTTCCTCCTGGATACCACCAAGCCGGTCAAGCCTCTACTCTTCCAGCGCCGCAAGCCGCTCAATTTCGTGGCGATGTTCGATGATAAAGACACGAACGTCTTCATGCGGAAGGAGTACCTGTACGGCGCGGATTGCCGGGACAACGCCGGCTATGGGTTGTGGCAGATGGCTTATGGGAGCACCGGCACGATTTAAGGTGATGGCGCCGGGCTCATAGCCAGGCTGTGAAATTACCGCAAAAGGAGCAAGTGACGATGGCAATTAAGATCGTGTCGAAGAGGAGCGGCTTTCGGCGCTGCGGGATCGAGCATCCGGACAAACCCACGATCTACCCGGACGGGACTTTCTCCGCCGGGCAGATCAAAACTCTGAAGGCCGAGCCCATGCTGGTGGCGGAAGAGATTCCGGACGAGCCCAAGGCAGAGGTTTCCGCCGACGCCGGAGACAAGCCCGACGGTTCAGAGGACAAGAAGGCCGAGAAGGCGCCCAGGGGCGGAAAGAAGACTGAGTAATGTATTGCATCGTGGACGATCTCCTCAAGAAGATCCCGCAAGCGGTTTTGGTCAAGCTGACGGACGACGCGGGAACGGGGGCCATCGACCAGACCAAGGTCGATGATGCAATGATTGACGCGGCTAACGAGATCGACAGTTATTGCCGGTCCCGCTACCCCGTTCCTTTTAACCCGGTACCGGGGATCATCAAGAAACTCGCCCTGGACATCGCCCTCTATAACCTCTTTTCCCGGCGCGGGTTCGAGGAGGGTAGCCCGGACAAGATCATTGCCGACAGGTACAAAGCGGCCATCGAATTGCTTGAGAAGATTGCCAGGGGGCTGGTGAGTCTCGGCGATTCCGGCAATGCCCCTCCCCCGCCGCAGGGAGTGGACATCTCCAACCCTCCCCGGCGGTTTTCCCGGCCAAAGCTGGAGGGGTTCTGATGGCCATAAAGATTACCGGGGATTGGACGGGGTTTGAACGGCAGCTTCAGAAGCTGGTTGCCTTCAATTTCACAGGGCTACACAAAGAGATCGGGGAGGCCATGGTCTCTTCCACCCAAGAGCGCTTTGAAAACGGCGTGGGGCCGGACGGCAAACCATGGCCGCCCTCCCGCCGCGCCAGGGAAGGCGGCGGCCAGACCCTGGTGGATACCGCCAGGCTGAAAAATTCCATCACTTACCGGGCGCGGCCTGATCAGGTGGCCATCGGAACGAACGTCATCTATGCTGCCGTCATGCAGGGGAAGGATGACAAACCCACCACGATCCGGGCCAAGCGCAAGAAGTACCTGAAGTTCAAAGTGGGTGACCGCTGGTTGGTAAAAAAGAGCGTGAAGATCCCGGCCCGGCCCTTCATCGGGGTAAGCGAAGACGACGAACAGGAGATCAAGGAGATTATCCAGGAGCGCATTGAGGAGGCCCTACGGTGATTGAGCTTTGCAAGAACTACCTGATCCAGGTCTTAAAAAGCATCGGGGTTAACGATGTCTCCGACGATCCGGAAGACCTTGCAAAGTACACCCCTCTACCCTACGCGGTGGTTTGGCAGGAGAAGCCGGAACCCCTGGCGCGGGACGGGAGCCGGATCGGCAAGGAAGACGATGTTCCTACTATGACCAGAACCTACCGGAGACGAGTTTACCAACGGGACCTTGAGCTGATGCTCCTTTTGATTGACCGTAGCGGCGATGCCGTGGACCTACGCCTGGTGGATTTTCTGGCGAAGCTGGACAGACGGATCATGGACACCAACAATAACGCCATTCAGATTGAGGCGGTAAGCCAGGTACCCGTGGCCGTGGACAAAAGCCTCTTAAACCAGAAGGCTTCCATCCTGGTCACCGTGCAGTGTCATGGCGGGGTGTACGTGGACAAGGTTGTCAAGCTCGTGGATACCGCCATTCCCGAGCCGGAGATCGTGAAGTAAAGCGGGAAAAGGAGTGTTTACGGATGGCTGAAAGCAAGAAGACGGAAGCCAAAGAGACCCCGACAACATCCGGGGCGCCGCCGGGCGAGCCCCTGGATCCCACCATCGAAGATCTGGCAGAGAAGAACAAGATCGAAGCCTGGGTGCTGGCCGGGGTCAAAGTGGAATATAACTGGGGCGCCGGCAAGCGGCTGCCCGAACAAGAGTTTTTGAAGAAAGTTGACCGTTGGCTCAAAGGGCCAATGTGTCAGCGGTAGGAGGTGAACAAGTTTGGCAGGATTACCGGATGTAAATATCACGATCCTGGACGGTGGCCTGGGGCTACTGCCGCCTTCCCTGTCCGGCCTCCACGCCAAAGTAGGCGTGTCGTCCGCCGGAAACGTGGGGGGGATCGTTTCCCTGAGCTCCCCGGATCAAATCACCCCGGCCTTTGGCACCGGCCCCCTGGTCGATGCCCTGGCAGACTCCTTCATGACCGGGGCGCAGCTTGTCTACGCTGTGCGCGCCAACGGTGACATTGCCGGCACAGTGAGCGCCGTCACCGCGACCAAGACCGGTACCGGGAACATGACGGCGGCCGGGCCTCCGCTTGACAGCTACGAGGTAATCGTGGAGATCCTGGACGCCGGCACGCTGAATGAGGCCACCTTCCGGTACAGTCTGGACGGCGGGGACACCTACTCACCGAAGATCACCGTGCCACAGACCGGAAGCTACGTGATCACGGGCACTGGGCTGACCCTGACCTTCACGGCGGACGCCGTGACCCCGGCCAACTCATTCAAAGTCGGGGACAAGTACACCTTCACCGCCAAGGCGCCGGGGGCCAGCGTTACCAGCGTAAATGCCGCCCTGGATGTTCTCCTGGCGGCGGCCCTGGAGTACGAGTTCATTCACGTGGTGGGCAATAGCGACGCAGCGATGTGGGCAGCCCTGTCATCCAAGGCGGCCACCGCCGAAGGGAACTTCCGCTATATCCACATTGTGGCCGAGGCGCGGGGGCCGAACGCCGGTGAGACGGTTGATCAGTGGGTCACGGCCCTGGAGACCATGTCCACCTCTTTTGCCTCCACCCGCGTTTCCGTGGTGGCTGGCCGGCCGGAGATCTCAGACATGCTCACTGGCCGGAGCGTGGACAGAAATGGCGCCGGCGTGCTCCTTGGCCGGGTGAGCAAGATTCCCGAACAACGTTCCGCCGGCCGGGTGATGGACGGTTCTTTGCCGGGGATCATCCGGCTGAATCCGGTGGGGATCAACGAAGCGCAGATTCTACGGCTGGATAATGCACGGTATAGCACTTTCCGGCAGTACGTGGGCCTGAACGGTTTCTACATCACCAATGCCCGGATGATGGCCGAGGTGATCTCCGATTTCCGTTACACGGAGACCCGCCGGGTAATGGACAAGGCTTGCCGGCTGGTGAGGACGGCGGCGCTGCGGTTCGCGCAGGCCGAGGCCACCCCCGAGGGGCTGGATGCCCTGGAAGCCCAGCTTGAATCGCCGCTTAACATCATGGTGGCCGACAAGCAGATCCTCCAGGGCCGCGTGGTTATTCCACGAGATCAGGACATCATCTCTACGCCCACGCTCAAGGCCAAGGTCCGGATCGTGCCCGTGCCGATCATGCGGTGGATCGAAGTGGAGATCGGCCTGGAGAACCCTTTGCTCAGCAAAGGCGGTGAGCAGCAGTGATCAACGGTAAGCGCTACGATTGGGAGGATGTGACCATTGCCCTCCCCCACGGCACGCTGATCGATGTTGAAGGCATTGACTACAGCGACAAAAAAGAAGTCGAGGCCGTATACGGAAAAGGCACCAACCCGCAGGGGTACGGTGCCGGCAACTACTCCGCGGAGGGGAAACTCTCCTTGAAAAGAGAAGAGTTCAATCGGCTGGTGGATTACGCCAAGCAGAACGCAAAATCGCTTTACGGCTTGCCGCCCTTCCCTATCAGCGTTTCTTACGCAAACGAGGACGAACGCTTGGCCACCGACAAATTGCAGCAGTGCAAAATCACTGGGACCTCCAACGCAACCAAGCAGGGAGACAAGTCGGTAAATGTCGAGATCGACCTCACCATTTTGGGCGGGATCAATTGGAACGGCCTGCCGGCCAACGTCTGACCCATTCTTAAATTTCGGGAGGGAGCCTAAATGCCTGAGTTAGTCAGCAAAGAGCAGATCGAGAAATGGAAAAAGGAGTTTGAAGGCGTCTACGAACTCCGGGCGGAAACTGATGACGACAAGCCGGAAGAAGTACCGCTGACGCTGTATTTCAAGCGGCCGGGGCGGGAGGAGCTGTCCCGGTTTGCCAAGTCCGCCGCCGGCGAAACGTTGAAAGCTACTTCCCAATTTGTCTTTGACTGCCGGCTTTACCCTGATGAACAGGTACTGCGGAAGCTGTTCGAGGAAAAGCCGGGCCTGGCCATCAGCATCGGAAATAAGTTGTCAGAGATCGTGGGTGTCAACCAGGTTTTTACAGTGAAGAGGTTGTAAGGCGGGCCGAAGCCTTTGAGCAAAACGGGCTCCTGGAGGCGGAACTTCTCATTCAGGCGCAGTTCGGGTTAAGCGACGAAGAGATAGGCAAGTTGGGGGAAGAGGAGTTTCTGAATTTGGCGGCTAAGGCTTACTCCCTGGAAAAACGGAAGGTGCGGCAGACGAAGGAGGCTTTCCTCCAGGCTCTCAAAGAGGCCGGGCTTATTTAGACTCCTTGTCCGCAAGCTGCTGCCGCCGGGCGGCCTCCGCCTGATTCCAACCATCCATGAAAGCCTTTTTGGCGATTACGACACCTTCCCACAGCACGAAGATAAAGATCGGGATCCCATAGCGGATAAACACCCAGGTAAGCCCGAGTAGCGCCCCGATCCCCCAGAAGAAGAAGAACACATTCAGGAAGCTGAACATTGCCTATCACCTCTTAAGAAGAGCATACATCACGGAAAGGAGGTAGTCAAGTCGCATGGATTCGCTATTCAAGCTGAGCGCGATTATCTCGGTCATCGACCAGATGACCGCCCCTGTTCGGAAAATGGCCAAGTCGGTAACCGATTTGGAGAAGACCATGAACCGGGCCAATGCCATGGTCACCTTCGGCCAGCGGATGTCCACGGCCGGGATATTTGTCGAAGGCGCCGCCAGCAAGATGAAAGGCGCGGTTGCCGAGATCCTGGCCCCCACCATGGAAGTTCAGGACAGCATGGCGATCTTGAAGACCGTGACTACCTCCACTATGGGATCTTTGGAAAAGTCCCTGGGAACAACCAAGCAGGCGGCTCTCTCCTGGTCAAAGGCACATAGCGACTCCGTGCAAAAGTACCTCCAAACATCATATATGATGGCCAGCGCCGGCCTAAATGATATACAGGCGATTGCCGGAACGGAAACCGCCTTGCGGGTGGCCAAGGCGTCCATGGCTGACGCCGCCGAGACGGGGAACCTCCTGGCCATCATGTACAACAATATGGCCGATAAGACCAAGGATGCCCAGTCCGAAATGACCCGGCTGGGCGACGTGCTCACGAAGACTCAGCAGTACTTCCAATTCGAGAACTTGAATCAGCTCACGGAGGGCCTAAAATATGCCATTCCGGCTTCTCTGCAATTTGGTACTTCCGTAGAAGAACTGAACGCGGTAATTGGGCAGCTCAACAATGCCGGCTTACAGGGTAGCATGGCCGGCACCGCTTACGCGGCCACCATGCGGCAAATGACCAAGGCGTCCCGCGCACTGGGATTTGAGGTGGCGCGGAACGCTACCGGCGGAGTCGATTTTATCGGCACTTTACAGAACATCCGCGACAAATTTGGCGATTTCGCCGGGATGTCCGATGACGTTAAAATGGCCTTCCAGCAGGCTTTCGGCGATGAAGGGATCCGCGTTGTAGCACTTCTTACCGGGCAGTTGGGCGAGTTGCGAAAGGGCATGGCCCAGGTGCAAAACGCGGCCGGCGCGGCAGCCGCCGCCCAGGCGGAACGGGAAAGGACAGCCAGTCAACAGTATGAGATCTTGCGGAACAACATTACGGCCCTGAAAATCGATCTTGGCAATAACTTGATCCCGGTCATCAATAGAGCCACCCCGGTGATCCGCAGGCTGGTGGATAGCGTCTCGGGCTTTGCCAAGGCCCATCCTACCCTGGCCAGGAACATTGTACTCCTAATCGGCGTGGGAGCGGCGGTTTTAGGCATCCTGGCCCCTATCCTGACGGTAACGGCGGCCTTCATCACCATGGGCGGTTATGGCCTGATGATGCTCGCAAAGATCGGCAAGGGGTTTCTGTGGGTCCTCAAAGGCGCAGGTTTTGCGGGACTATTGGGGAAGATCGGCGCCGGCGCCAACATTGCTGCAAATGGCGCGCGACGAATGGCCGTAAGTATGGTAACGATGGGCCGGCAGGCCCTGCGCACGGCGATGACTTCTCTGCCGCCTTTGATCGCCAGCGCCTGGGCGTTTACGGCCGCACTGCTTGCCAATCCAATCACCTGGATAATTGTGGGCATCGTCGCCCTGGGGACGGCAGTGGTCCTTTTAGCCAAAAATTGGGACATGGCACGGATAATTGTAGCCAATGCCTGGAATAGCTTTAAAACGGCTTTGAGCAACATTTTAACTTTTGTGGCAAGTCTTCATGAGAGCTTTCGCCAAGCCGGCGTTGGGTTGATCCAGGCTTTTGTGAATGGAATCAAAACCGTTATTGCCACGCCGGCGACGATCATTAAAGGCGGTTTGCAAGGCATCCGGAACCTGTTGCCTTTCAGCGACGCCAAAGAAGGGCCGCTCTCCACTTTGACCAGAAGCGGCCAGGCGTTCGTGACTACATTCCAAAAGGGAGCGCAGATTCAATTCCCCAGCCTTCAAGATGCCATTGCCGGTGGCTTTACCGCCATCGCCCCGCTGGGGATGGCTCTGGCAGGCGCGGGAGCAGCCGGGGGGACAATTCCTCTTAACTTTAGTGGGGCCAGTCCGGCCGCTGACCAGAGGATGCAAACCCAGCCAAATCAAAAAACGGCCAACGGCTTGAATATCTATGGGGATATTCACATCCATGTAGAGCGCATGGACGATGCAGACGATTTTTATCAAGAGTTAAAACGCTTTGCAGAGGGACAAGGCGGATGAGGACGATTATCACACAAGAATATGGGGAAGTAAAGCTTGGGAGCACTGTTCTTCCAGGTATTTTTGAAGCGTGGGAGATTGACGACCAGGTGAAAGTGGATGAAATGTGGACCGGTGGGTCCGGCAAATCCAAGCAGCCCTTGGGATTTGAGGACGCCACACTCACTTTGCGGCTACGGCTCCTGACCGACGAAAAAAGCACATGCTATGACAAGCTCCAGGTGATCGCGCGGGTCTTTAAAGCTACTGACAAGCAGGCCAAGCCATTTATCTATCGGATTGTAAGTATGTTGACCTCAGCATATGGAATCCGGGAAGTAATCTTTGCCGGCCTAAATGTGGCTGAGAACAACGAGAACGATACCTTGCGGGCCAGCCTTAGTTTTACGGAACATCGGCCGGTCCTCATTCGCAAAGAAGCGCAAGTGAAGCCAAAAACATCCTCGACTGGAACCATACAAGGATTTGCAGAATCAGGTAAGACAAAAACAACCAAATCTTTGGTAACCAGCCCAGCCGTGGATGATGATAAGGTGTCATAAATGTTAGAGTACATTTCTCCTTACTATGAAATCAAAATAGGGCCTTATCTGGTCCAAAAGGCAAAAAGGATTGATGTTTTTTCCGACTACCAGTCCCCCATTGATCGCGCCGAAATGGCGTTGGATGCCCAAGGAGTGAAAACCGGCGCGATTATTAAGGGGATGCCCGTAGAGATTCGGGAAGGGTATAGAGAAAAGGGGCTCTGGAATGTTTTTACAGGTACAGTAGCTGATGTCTCGTGGCAAAGAGCGGTGACTATTTATGCCAGAAACCAGATGGAGGCGCTTAAAGATACCAAAATCACCAAAACGTTTGTGGATGTTACCCCTGCTGAAATCATCAAATACTGTCTGGCCAAAGCAGGTGTTGCGGCATTTAAGCTTACCGCCAAGGCGCTTCCAAAACGTCATGCTTTTGTGGTTCACGAGATAGACATAATCGGGGTTATCCGGCTGATAAGCCAAACCTGGCAGTTGGATGGTTGGACTTACTACTTTGAGCCCGAAGGCGAGTTTTTTTGGGGGACATGGGAAGAGTCGCCCAGATATCAGCAAAAAGAAGTGGTGGTCTTTGAATACGGCAAAAACATCATTGATCTAAAACCGTCAGATCAGGAAACCGGGCAATTACAAACAGTCATTTTGCCTTTTCTACGTCATTCCCATGTAATTCGGATTCGAGATCAGCGGTTTTGGCAAAAAGAAGTGCCAGCAAAAATAGAGGGGGTTAACCATCACCAGGGCGAGAAAGCGAGGACATGGCTTGAATGGCGAATCATACCGAGTTAGCAAAGGTATTGAAGGGTGTCTTTCTACAACTTTTTCCTGAACTCAGAGGTTACCACTTCCCGATCCGGGCCAAGGTCGTTAAAGTTTACGAGGGTGCCGGCCGGATGGATCCCTTTAACCATCGGTACTCTGTCGATGTACAGCCCTTGTCCCCAGACGGGAGCGTAAATAAAAAAGCCCCGGTAATTCCTGACGTGGAGATACCGGTGTTGTGGGCTGGTCCGGCGCGGGGAGTTTACTGCCTACCGGTGGTGGGCGCCATAGTGCGCGTGGCTTTCTACTACAATGATCCAGCTCAGCCATTCGTAGACGCAATTCTTGGCGAAGGGTTTGATAGCCCGGCCCACCCACTCGGTTCGTTTATCGTCCAGCATTCGGACGGTACCCGGATAGAGATCGACGCTCATAAAAACATTTACCTGTTGACACCGGCAATAATAGAAATGAACGCCGGCGCGGAGGCCAAGGTTACAGTGCCCAAGGTGACGCTGGCCGGTGGCGGCCACCCGGTAGCCTTCGCTGATGTGGTGAAACAGATCTTTGATTCCCATGTGCATCCTACAAGCACTGGTAACTCTGGGCCGCCCACTTCTCCGATGAGTGGCCACGATTCCCAGAAAGTCTTTACGGGTTAGGTGTAGGTGGTTAATATGGCAGACGAACACCTGGGAGTAGATATGGCTTTTAGCAACACCGATTTTATCATTGCGCCATCTGGTGATGTCGCGCTGGCTTCCGGCCGCGACTGCCTCCTTCAGGATTTGATGCACCGTTGTACAACTCCCAAAGGCGGTTTGTGGTATGACGCTGAATTTGGCGTGGATATTTACTCCTATCTCCACACAGAAGATACGTTGGTAATGCGACTGGCTTTGGAAGATGAGTTAAAAGAAGCGGTAGAGCAGGATCCAAGGCTTGAGCCTGGGTCAACGGTTGCTCAAGTGGAATCCTGGGAGATGGGGAAAATCGTCGTTAAAATCACCTGCCGGCCTGTTGATGAGGGAAATCCCATCAACCTTGTACTCGGCTACTCCCTTACTGAAATAACCGCGGAGGTATTCAACAGTGGACTTTAAGAGCATGATTTCCTGGAAAAGCCTTGATGATCTCCGGGTTGAAACCTTCAAACGCCTTCAGGACCTGAAATCAAAAATCACAAATCTCAATACGGGGGGAATTTTTCGCACCCTGCTGGAGCTATCTTTACAAGGTCTGGCTGACTTATATGATTTGCTGCTGGTGGTATTGCCCCAGGGGTTTCCCCAGTATGCCACAGGCCAGTGGCTGGATTCCAAAGCCGCCGAGCTTGGGCTTACTCGGCACCCGTCCACGAAGGCGGAAGGGGTGGTCATTTTTGGGCGCCAGGGCACACAGGGAAATGTTCTTATTCCGGTTGGTACCATCGTTCGTACTGACCTTTCGGCTAAAGGTGAGGAATTGCGCTTTTTCACTACTGCTGAAACCATCCTATTGGACGGGAGCTTGCAAGTATCGGTTCCGGTACGGGCTGAATTTGAAGGCTCCCAATATAACGTTGGTGCAGAAACCATCCATAACCTTGTCACCCACGTTTCGGGCATTGATTTTGTCCGAAATGATGCTTCTTGGCTCTCCAAAGAGGGAACAGACGTCGAGAGTGACGATTCATTGCGCGAACGGTACACTTTGCGGTGGTTTGAACTGGCCACCGGAAGCGTTAAACGGTCATATATCTCCTGGGCAAAGGAAGTGGCAGGTGTAGAAGACGTCCTCGTTGAACGGGCACCACGGGGAGCAAATACCGTAGATGTGATTATCCTGGGCAGCGGTAGCTCTACCTCTTCGGCTCTGGTAAGTCAGGTTCAAACTTACATAAACGAACGGGCACCTATGACCGCTGATGTTTTCGTTCGTGCTGCGGTGGCGGACTTAATGGATGTGAATGTCTTGCTCCAAATGGCGCCGGATGCCACTGATCTTGAACTTGCAGATGCCAAGAGTGAAGGGGAGCGCCTCATACGGGCATTGTTCAGGATTGAACAAGTCGCGGGAGTTGAGCGCCTGAAAATCGGCCAAGATGTATTTCGTACCCAAATTATTTACCTTTTAAGGGGCATTAAAAAGGTGGTTAATGTTATCGTCAACGCCCCATCAAACGATGTTGCCGTTACCACTGACCATGTCGCGGGCTTAAATCTGCTTACAATAACGGTTGCACGGGTGACCGAGCTATGAGTTTCGTTGATTATTTTTGGGAGCTCCTCACGAAATTTCTTAAAGCCACATGGGAATCCCAGCTCAAGATTTGGATCCGGACCTTGGGAGAGAAGTTTGATGCGCTGAAACAGTCAATCTTTGCCCTTCGGCGGAATTGGTTAATCAAGACAGCCACCGGCGAAGCACTTGACCTGCATGGTGAGGCGCGTTGGATAAAACGTAAGCCGGGAGAACCTGATGATATCTACCGAAACCTGGTCATGGACGCATTTAATTATTATGTTGCTGCCGGGACCCGGAAGGCAATTGAAGAAGCCATTGCAGATATCACGACGGTACCGTTTACCATTAAGGAATACCAACGGGAATGCTGGAAGCTTGGCCGACCAGGCTATAGCAGACTTGGAGTAAACACCAGACTAATGTCTACCCGCGCCGTTGCGGCGTTTGGAGTATACTTTGATCAACCGCTTTCTCCCGATATTGAAGCAAGAGTGCGCCAAATGCTTGATGAGCTTTCCCCGGCACATATCACTTTTGGGATTTTCTATCCAAGTATTTGGTGAGGAGGGTTTTCGGTGAATAGACAACAATATTATTTCGATCAAGATGTCGTTGAACAGGATTTAAGTGACCTTCAAACTAACATTGAAACAGCGGACCAAAACATCGTAAAAGATTTTTTAAGTACAGGGATCCTTTATGGGTTAGACCTGATTTCAAACACTCCCGCAAACCTTACTGTCCTTGTTACTGCACCAGCTCCGGGGGGAATCGCTTACACTAAAGATGGGCAACGTATCTATGTCCCCACTCAGCAGGTTGTCGATTGCTCCGCCCAACTCCCCGCTACCGCAGGAAATGAGCGATGGATTACTATTGTGGCTCGATTTATCCGCGCCTACTCTGATCCACGAAAAGACGGATATGGTACCTCAGTTTTATACAAAGCTGATGAAAGCTTTGCCTTGAGCAGCCTGGCTGGTGCCGAAGCGGCGACCGGGGCAGCCACCAAGCCTGCCATTCCTACCGATGGCAGTATACTCCTTGGTGATATAAAACTGCCGTATGGAACCACGCAAATAACTTCTGCACTCATTGATAGATCTCGACGGGCATGGCTTTCAAAAACGATTATGCGGATCCGCAACGCTGCTGATTATACAAGCATTCAAGCTGCGGTGGAGGATTTGCGGTCCACCGGAAACGGTGGTGTTGTGTATGTGCCGGCTGGCGTATGGAACGAACAGGTTGTCCTTTATTCAAATATGACCCTCATGGGGGCTGGTCGCGGGGCAACCATTATTCAAAACCCCTCGACTTCTGGGGGAAACGGTATTGAGTTCGGGAACTGGGCCGAGAATGTAACAATTCGCGATCTCGAGATCGAAGGAAACCCCCAAAGTGGGAATGGCATTTTTATAAATACTGCTCAACACTGGCTTATTATGAACGTCAGATCTGACCTCAACGGTGGAGCCGGCTTAAAATGTCAATTTGGCCTAAAGGGGGTTATAAGCGACTCGTATTTTGGCCAGAACAATATTGGAATTCACATGGTCAAAAATCCGACTGCCGAAGAATACTCTAACGCTAATGTGGTTAACGGATGCATGATCCGAATGAACCAGACAGGGGTCAAAATTGAGGGTGGCGATGGATTACGACTTAAAGGCTGCACGGTCGAAGGCAATACCACCTATGGAGTCGTGGTTTTGACCCGGGCGCAACACGGGACAATTGAGGACACCTGGTTTGAGGCTAACGGGCAAAAGCACGTTTGGATAACAGGGCAAGCAAATTGGCAAATTAAAGGTTGCTGCTTCTATACTACCAACCCTATGACTGTAGACGTAGATCTGGACTCTTGCAGGAACATCAAAATTAAGGATTGCCAGTTTGGCTTCTCTTCTCCAAACCTGGACATCGACGTTGCAAGTACACATACTCGTGTCTTACGTAATGAATTCTATGGTAACCCGGTGGATATCACCGACGCATCAGCAACCACTGTATATGAGGGAAATTATAGATCAAGACTGACCGCTAGTGGTCAACAGTGGGGAAGGCTAATTTGGCCTCTCGGGATCGACCTTGTGGGGTCTGACCTTCTTAATGTGGACAAAATGACGGGGAAGGCCTTTTTGCCACAGGGGTTTGGGAACATTCTCAAAAACGGAGACTTGTCCAGTTGGAGCGGGTTGGATACCGAATCTCCCGACGGTTGGATAGCTCAGAATGCAAATGTCCAAAAAGACACGACTGTAAAGGACCGTGGCGCCTATTCTTGCAAGGTGCAGCAGAACCTAAACTTCAACTGGGCAGGGTTGGCACAACGCCATGACGAATGGCTGTCATGGGCAAAGTTCATTGGCAAAGTGACTTTCATTGTACGGGCTATGGCGCCAGCTACAAATACTTTAGGAAAAACATATATACAAGTTGGGCATGGAGGCTCTGGTGCTTTACAAATGGCTCAAATCCCTGCTGATGGTGTTTGGCACACGATTGTTTTGACCGCAACCATCCCATCCGATGCGATCTTGCTTTTTTTCTACATATACAGCAATACGGACGGCGCAATAAGTGGGACTGATGTTGTCTATATCGATAGTGCCTGGGCGGTGCTCGGGGAACTACCGGTTGCTTACCTCCCCAACCCTGCCAACGAATTGGTAACCGGCGTTGATTATCAAGATGCTGCCGGGACCAATTATACGTATGGTTTGATTACCAAGCAATTTGGGATTGCGACTATAGCTGACACAACATCCACAAAGACCGTAACTCTGCCAAAGAAATTCAAAAAGCTTCTCGGGATACAAATAACGCCTATAAATGTGGCGGAGGTAATACGGGCTACAAATTACGTGGCAGCAAGTGGTACATTTGATGCTGTACGTGCTGGGACTGCTGGTGCAAATCAGTTTTACTGGGAGGCAGTGGGTATCTTGTAAGCAACAAAGGAAAGCATAACACCCCTCCCCTCTTCCATTTACCATAAATTTGAAACATAAGGAACGTTGTTATAAATGACGAATATTCCATGTACAGAAAAATTGGGAGGGGATATTTTTTGAAAGCGAGGATTGTTACGGTTTGGCTCCTGGTGCTCGTCATTGCTGTTTATACGCCGGCATTTGCAGCGGGTAATTTAACCCCAGAAGTGGCATTATATATAGTTAAAATACGGTTTTAATGGGTATAAAAGAAGCACTCTCCAACGGAGGTGCTTTTTCTAAAACCACGTGTCCCATTTTCTAAAAATGCTTGTCCGGCTACAGAATCGTCGTTGATGGCAAAAACCCCGTTCAGGTTCGGCAGCATGAGCAGGAGGTCCTCCATGATGGACATCGCCCTCCCCCGCTGCCCCCAGGCGGGGATGTCGGCCATGATCTCCACCTTTGGGTAATCCCGCAGGTACTCTCTGAAGCCGGACACTCTGTCCATCACCGAGGTTACATTCGGGTGGTTGATGATCACCACCTTGCCTTTGCCCTTCAGGGCTTCCACCATCAGCCTGGCCGCCTGCCGCCCGCCTTCCACGTTGTCCGAGGCGATATGCGCCACCACCTTGCCCTTCCCCGAAAGATTGGCGATATCCACGGTGAAAACCGGGATTCCGGCCGCGTTGGCCTTCAAGATGGCATCGCCGATCGCCTTGGAATCACAGGGAGCCAGGATCAGGGCGTCCACCCTTTTGGCGATGAGTTCATCCACCTGGGCGGCCTGTTTGCCGTGATCGAACTCCCCGTAAAGGATGGATAGCTTATAGTTGTACTTTTTGGCCTCGGTGGCCAGGCCCGCCTCCAATTCGCGGTAAAATTCGTGTTCTCTGGTCAAAAGAGCCACTCCGATCCGTTTATTTTCCTTATTCGCCGCCTGGAGGCCGCCCGCCAATACAAGCGGGATCAACGCCAAAAACGCCACGGCGATCAGTACGCGGAACCAGCTCTTTTCAGCCACGGTCGCTCCCCTCCTCATACCCGGCAAAAGATGGCAGCCTGATGGTAAAAAGGGTGCCCTCACCGACTTTGCTCTGCACCCCGATGGTCCCGTTATGTTCGGAGATGATCTGATGCACGATGGCCAAGCCCAATCCCGTCCCCCGCCGCCTGGTGGTGAAGAACGGGGTGAAGATCTTTTCCAGCCGGTGGGGAGGAATCCCCTCGCCAGTGTCGCTGAGCTCGATCTTGATAGACCGGTTTTCCGATTCAAGGGAGGTTCTGACGGTCAATGTCCCGCCACCGGGCATGGCGTCGATGGCGTTGAGCAAGATATTCAAGAAAGCCTGCTGCAACCTTTTGGCGTCCGCGAAAAGCCGCGGGATCCCCTTTTCGTAGTGTTTGTCCACCACGAGCCTTTGATCGTTCACCTTCAATACCGCCAGGGTCAACGAGTTTTCCACCAGTTCATTTACATCCTCGTACTGGAAATCCTTCTCGCCCGGACGCGTAAAATTCAAAAGGCGTTCCACCAGTTGATCCAGGCGTTCCACTTCCCTGACAATCAGCTTGGCAAACCTGTACCGGATATCCTCCGGGCCGAACTTCTCTTCCAAAAATTGAGCGGAGGTCTTGATGGCGCCCAGAGGGTTCCTCACCTCATGGGCGATTCCCACCGCCAGTTCCCCCATGGCCGCAAGCTTTTCGGACTCATTGATCCTCTTCTGCAGTTCCCGGACCTCCGTAATGTCTTCAAAGGTCGCGGCCAGCCCGACGATCTCGGAGTTCTGATCGTAGAGGAAGGCGGTGTTCAAAACCAGGAGCGTCTCCCTTCCATCCTCTTCCCCGATGGAGATTTCGTCGCCATGGCACAATTTCCTTGAAATTATTCCCTCTTCCAGGATGGATCGTAAACGCTCCCGGGCGTCAAAGACCTCCGTAATTCTCCGGCCGATCACGTCGCACTCTTTCAGTTGAAGAATCTCCGTGCCGGATCTATTCAGGGTGGTGATTCTCCCCTCCAGATCCAGCGTAAGGACCCCGGGTTTGATGCTCGCCAGGATATTTTCGGTGTAGCGGCGCAACTTTTCGATGGTGGCGGCATCCGCCTCGAGCTGGGCGTTGATCCTCTTCAGATTCCCGGTGTATTCCCGCAACCTGCGGGTCATGTGGTTGAAGGACGAGGCCAGATGGCCAATCTCATCCCTGGTCTTCACCGTAATCTCCTGATCCAGATCCCCGGAGGCGATCCTCTCGGCGGCCGCCACCAGGCCCTTCACCGGCCGGGTCAGGGAGCGCGCAAAAAACCAGATGTACGCCCCGCCAAAGAGAAAGGCCGCCAGGGCAATGACCAGCGACTGGTTGTTGGTGCGTTGAACGGCCTCGGAGATGCCCGTCATATCCAGGCCGACCTCAAGGACCCCGGCAGTGGAATCCAGAATCACCAGAGGGATGATCACCCGGAAGATATCTCCCTCTTGCCTGTTCCTGTCCACCATGGTGATGGGCGTCTTCCCCTTTTCCACCGCGGTGATGGGCGTGTTCAGCGCCCTCTGGTAAATGAGATCCCGATCCACGTTGCCGATCTGCGTGACATCGGTGTGACCGATAATCCTCCGGTCTTTGTCGAGGATCTTCAGATACCTGATACCCCTGGTCCTGCTGGCCGCGCCGGTGATCCTCCCCAGCCCGGCTTTCAGCAAGATGGCGTTCTCCGCGCTCAGCGCGTAGGATCTGGCCAGTGCAACCCCGTCCTTCTGCATCTGGTCGAAGATCCCCTGGCTTTCCCTGTTAATCCCCATATAGGTGGTGATGAGCATCAGGATGGTCAACAACAGAACGATGTAGATGATCATCCGGGCCTCGAGGCCCGGCATGACAGCAGGGCGCTTCAAGCCGGGCGTTACGGGTTTTGAGGATTTTGAGGGCTTGGGGAATTCCGGAGATTTTAAGGAGTGTAAGGCTTTTTTCCCCGCCATCTGTAGTGCATTCCCCCCCACCATCTTAAATTTGGAGGCGAACTCGATAATTGCGGCGGCTTCCAGGAGATTTCCGGCGTAATATCGGGCGTTCTTATTTCGCGGACTGCGGACAAGAACCGCTGGAATTCCGGCGGCCTCGGCCCCATTTACGTCTGCCAGAAAATTGTCGCCCACCATCCAGACCTCCTCCGGATCTCCCGCAAGCGCCAGCGCGATGCGAAATGCCTCGGGATGGGGCTTTTCATAGCCGATGACCGCTGAGGATATGGAATGCCGAATCAGGCCTTCCAACCCCAGGCCGGAGACAATCTGCGGCAGCTCCGGGACGTGGTTGGAGAAGAGGGCGGATTTGCTCAATCCGGACGCCATGACCCGGTTCATGTTCGTCCAGCGCCTGCAAAAGCGCCCCGCCCCAAAGGCCAGGTCTATCGGCCAGCGTGCCGTCAAAATCCCAGAAGATGGTGGGTGTGGACTTCTTCCCCATTCCAGCCGCTCTCCCCAAACCTGTTTTTTTAATATTTTAACAACCTTACCCTACCCCTGCTAATTTTCTCTTTTAGGAAGCCCTTTTCCTGTGAAGGGTAGAAAAATGGATTCTCCGGGCCACCTGGCGTAGAAATAAGAAAGGCGTAAAAATAAGAAAACATGCTATTCCGGACTACTAAAGTAGACGGAGTGGCATGTTCGGGAGGTGGAGCAATGGTAGTGTGGTACAGGGAAATATTTGACGAGGACTACCTGAGGGTTTACGGGCCGCTCTTCAAGCCGGAGCGAACGGCAAAGGAAGTCGAGTTCCTGCTCGGAGTTTTGGCTCTTAAGCCTGGCGCCTCTATCCTGGATCTGTGTTGTGGGTACGGTCGGCACAGAATCGAACTGGCTCGAAAGGGCTTTCAGGTTACAGGTTATGACCTGAGCGAGCACCTCCTCGGGGCCGCAAAACAGGCGGCCAGGGAATCCGGGGTGGACGTGAAGTGGGTGCATGGCGACATGCGGGATTTGCCGCTGGTGATGGTTGCCGAGCGTGGTTAAGGGCTCCGGGGACTTTACAATCCCAACCTCGGGCCAAATCCAAAGTTGTACCTACAAACTGAGGTACTTTGCCCATTCGTACGAAATCGTTTCTTGATCACGAGTTTCCCGATAAGCGCGCTCTTGATGGGAGTGTTTGGATATCGCGCTGGCATTAGAATCTTTGAACTGGTCGTATACCAGTTGTAGGACCCCCAATTCCTCGCTGGAAAACAACGTCTGATCAAAGCACTGTCTGGGCAAGATTTGCTCACCCTCATATCCATAAACCTCAACCGGGACAATATTAATCACATCCCCATCCATCAAGCCCAGGAGCAAATTGAACCTTTCTGGAACAGGGCCGTACGGAAAATGAACATACCGGGCACCAGTCAGGGAGACAGTGTGCCGTTTGAAATTGAGAAAGTCGCTATACCAGAGAAGCTTCATTAGCTTCGTCTTCAATAAACCCTCTTCTTTCGCGGCAAAATACAGAACTACGTTCGCCAGCCTATCCAGGTCTACCGGGCGAAATCCAGTATAGATATCTATATCCTCTGCTTCCAGAAGATCATTCAAATGCGCGTGGAAATGGTCTTTTGTTTTGCCAGATAACGATTTAAGTCTGCTTTCAAATTTGGAGAGTTCTTTAGAACGAAGCTTGCCACTTTCCCTTTCAAGCAGAGTCTTCATATTTTGCGGATCTCTTAGTAAGACCAGGAGATCATTGTGAGATTGATCTTGGATGGAACCGGACTCGTATCTATGGATAGTAATCTCTCCCCAATTCAACAGGCGTGAAAAGGCTCTCTGGCTAAGCCCGTATTGCTCGCGAACCTCTCTAATTTCAGAGGGCAACAATAAGTTGTGACGCTTTCGGTATTCATCGTAGGCCGCCGCAATAGTTGCTGAATCAAGATCTTCTTGAAACACCTCTTCACCACAAACTTCGCATATCGCAACACGAGTCTCGATTCCTACCCCCTCCCCCTTGACATCGTAGTTTTCTACTTTCCGGACCACACTATATTCCCGCTCTTTCCCGCAGTTCGGGCAGAAAACTAAATTAACCATGGCAAACTCTCCTTTATGGCAAGTGCTTTTATGATAAGTACTTCGCCCTTCCTTTAATGACAACCCACGATACGGAAAGGTGAGTTTATATTTGGCTTCATGGAAGGACAGGCATAGAACCTCGTTGCCATCAGCCTTACTTAGAAGTTTTAGTTTTATGTACCAGGTTACTCCTCCTATTGAACAGCCGCACAACCAGAATTCCCCACCACGAGAAGTATCTCTGTCCAGTTCGGGTCCCCAACAATAGTCCTGATAAGTCAATCTTCCAATTGCCAGTTTCACATCATTCAGAGTGTAGCCGTACTTGCTCAGGGCATGCAGATTTTTCCATCGATCTTCCAAGGTAAAGCATCCGGATGAAACCGCCTTCTTTACTTCGATAAGTAAAGCATTTATATCCGGTATCATGGATACCATGAAGCCATTCTCCTGGGCAATCGAGTTGCCAATTGCCGCCAATCCGGGCAACTCACCCATTTCTATTTTACGCAAGTATTTGCCGGAGGTCAAGAAAAATGTTATCACATGATAACATAAACCGGAAAAATTAAGGCGGGGGGTTTTCCCGCCTCTCATCTCAAATCACCAGCGCCAGCTGAATCAATACCGCAATCAGCTATGGTAATCCAGGATCTCTTCTTCCTCGAGTTGCAGTTCGACATAAACCTGGTCCCGCACCCGCACAAAATCGGGATGAGTGCGGTGCCGAGGCCTGCCCATGGGGACCGGGATGGTACTTTTGACCCGGCCCGGGCATGGGGTCATCACTACAATCCGATCCGCCAGGAATACCGCTTCTTCAATGTCATGGGTGACAAAGACAATGGTCTTCTCCTTATTCCGCCAGATACGCGATATTTCCTCCTGCAATCGAATGCGGGTGATGGCATCCAGCGCGCCCAACGGCTCGTCCATAAAGATAATCTCCGGGTCAACCGCCAATGCCCTGGCCAGCGCCACCCGCTGTTGCATGCCGCCGGAAAGCTCATGGGGGTGGTTATAGATGAACTTGTCCAGCCCCACCAGGGAGATGTACTGGTTGGCCACCCGCCGCCTCCCCTCCTTTGGCACTCCCTGGACTTCCAACCCGTATTCCACGTTGCCCAGCACATTGCGCCAGGGAAAGAGCCCATAGTTTTGGAAAAGGGTCACGTACCTGGGATCAGGAGCCGTCACCCGCCTGCCGTCAATGAGAACTTCACCCCGGCTTGGGCGTTTAAAGCCCGCCATAATATTCAACAGGGTGCTCTTTCCGCAGCCGCTTGGGCCCAACAGGCACACAAATTCACCTTCGTGGACTTCGAGGTTTACGCTCACCAGGGCCTGAGTAGTTTCTCCACCTGTATTACGGAAAGTCTTTTCCAGTTGGGATACCCGGATCTTGACATTGTTGTCCTCTTTCATCCCTCTTCACCAGCTCGATACCGGTACTTCTCCAGGCCCCACCGGGTGTTGAGCTTCTTCTCCAGGTATCCGATGAGCCTGTCGAGGAAAAGGCCCAGGAGGCCGATGACCAGTATCCCCACAACCACCAGCTCCGTGCGTAGCTGGTTTCTGGCATCGATGATCAAAAAACCAAGACCCGAACGAACTCCCATCATCTCTCCGGCCACCAGGAAGACCCACGCGGCGCCCAGCGCGATGTGCAGCCCGATAGTGATATACGGGAAGGCCGCCGGGATCACGACCTTGACCAGGATATCCCTTTGGGATGAGCCGAAGTTTTGGGCCACCTTGAGGTAGGCCGGGTCTACGTTGCGTACCGCCGCCACGGTGGAAAGCACCACGGTGGCAATACCCTTGATGGAACCCTCTTTAAGCAATTGTAAGAGCCGGTCCACACCGCCAAAGGCCTCCACAATGGCCTCATAACTCCAACCCGCCATGGCGCTGGCAACAACTTTGGGAATATGCACTTTGGAGCGGTCCCGCCGGGCAAAGGCCTCCACCGCCAGGCGCGCCACCTTGAGGGCATCCTCATCCAGGGTCTCCGGTCTTTCGGCGTCAAAGGGAATGTGGGTGGCGCCTGGAATGCGATTGGAGTTGCAGGTGGTGACCACCTCGGTGCCAAAACAGTCCGCCACCGTCTTCACCCCCGGGATGACACACTGCATATCCGCCACCAGGAGATCCACCGCTCCCGTCCCCAGCGCCAGTTCCTGCCCCAGAATATTGGTTACCGTGGGAACGCCGTACCGGGCCAGAAGTTCGTCACCGGTGCAGCACATGCCGGCCACCACAATCCCTCCGGCCCCGGCCTGCCGGGCCAGCGCCTGGATCTCGGGAGAGTTGATCTTTTCGAGCACCTTTTCGGCCATTACCGGGGAGTGCCCGTGCAGCAGGATATTGACGTGGTCTTCCCGCATCACCCCGTAGTTGACCTGGGCGGGCCTGGGCCTGGGAATGCCATAAAGGATCTCGGTGGCCATGGATGAGGCAAAGAGGGTGCTGTAACAGTAAGCCAGAGCGGACCGCAACTCCTGCGCAGCCAGCGCCGTCCAGTCGCTGCAGCCCCCCAGGGTGGTCATATGCAACGTTTCCATTACCTCGTATGTAGCGGACCTGGGCAACACCCCCAGGCGCGACCAGAGTTCCTTTCTCTCCACCGGGGCGTAGGCTTCCAGCATGCGTATGGGCCGGTCGTCCAGGCGGCCCAGATCCTCCAGGAGGACCAGAGCCACCTCTTCAGCCATTTCCCGGAAGGACTTGCCGGCGACTTCCAGTTTGAATTTCTCGGCCAGTTCCCACACCCGGGCCTCGCCCAGCAGGGGAAGATCCGCCTTCCCCTCCGCAGAGGCGATGATCGCCATGATCACCTCGTGGGCGTGGCGCCCGTGGCCGGCCAGGCCCGCCACCAGGGAGCGCACGATGTTGCTCATCACCACCATATTTAAATCACGCCCGCAGATCCCCCGGGGGCTTTTGGGGCCGATGCGACAGGGCCCCCACTGGCACATCCGGCAACAGAGCCCCCTCAGGCCAAAGCCGCATTGGGGTTGCTGGGCCTCAAAACGATCCAGAGCGGTCTCAACTCCCAATTCCTCCAGGCGACCAATCATTTCTTTGGACGCCGGATTGGGGGTATGCTCCAGCACATTCTTCTTCTCCGGCATTTCGGCGTTAAGATCCGGGTAAAGATATCTATAGGCCATGTTTACCTCCATTGGTCCCAACCAACAGCCGGAAAGGGCAGTTAACAGCTTATTAAGATCAGATTCCCTGAAAAAGGATGGTGGACAGGTAACGCTCGCCGGTATCGGGGAGCACCACCACCACCCGCTTGCCGGCGTTTTCGGGCCGTCTGGCCACCGTCAGCGCCGCATGGGCCGCCGCTCCCGAGGAGATTCCCACGAAGATCCCCTCTTCCCTGGCCAGCCTCCGGGCGGCCTGGACCGCATCCTGTTCGGTTACCTGGAAGATCTCATCCAGGATCTCGATATTTAAAATTTCGGGCACAAAGCCGGCGCCAATTCCCTGGATCTTGTGCGGCCCGGGCTGGCCTCCGGAGAGAACGGGAGAGTCCGCAGGTTCCACCGCCACCAATCGGATGTGCGGATTGCGTGTCTTGAGCACTTCTCCAACCCCGGTGATAGTACCGCCGGTTCCCACTCCTGCTACAAAAATGTCAATCCGTCCTTCGGTATCCGCCCAGATCTCCTCCGCGGTGGTCCGGCGATGGATCTCCGGGTTGGCGGGGTTCATGAACTGCTGCGGGATGAAAGAGTTGGGGTTCTCCGCCGCCAGTTCCTCCGCCCGGCGGATGGCTCCCTTCATGCCCTCGGCCCCGGGCGTAAGGACCAACTCCGCCCCGTAAATCTTCAGCAAGTTACGCCGCTCCACGCTCATGGTCTCCGGCATGGTCAAGACCAGGCGGTAGCCCCTGGCGGCGGCGATCATGGCCAGCCCGATGCCCGTGTTGCCGCTGGTGGGTTCGATGATCAGGGTGTTTTCGTGCAAAAGTCCCTGTTTCTCCGCCGCGTCCAGCATGCTCAGAGCAATCCTGTCCTTGACGCTGCCGGCCGGGTTGAACATCTCCAGCTTGGCCAGTACCTCGGCTCCCTCGCCAACCACCTTATTTAATTTGATCAGGGGGGTCTTTCCCACCAATTGGGTTACATCCTGAAAAATACCCGACATGACCACAACCTCCTTTAAATACCGTAATTCCGATTAGGTTACTTGTATTT
>SCLJ03000233.1_pt1 | contig 23061 bp, 45 predicted proteins | sample 7267891 | NCBI WGS metagenome assembly SCLJ03 (sample SAMN10721082, study PRJNA514188) | viral metagenome | isolation source: depth-stratified mine tailings core B | place: China: Fankou Pb/Zn Mine tailings
ATTCCCCGATAGGATTACAGTATACGCAGAACAGAACCCTCCATCATCACCACTAGCCCTAGCAACAGCAAAAACGCTTGACCAGATACCAAACGCAAACATCCCAATTGAAAAAATATTCGAATGGCGTAAAATAATCGATAAAATAACAATAAACCCAAAAATTATCAGCAAAATCATAACAATGATAAACACAGCACGATATTGTTATTTCTCAAACACTAAAGGAACGCGCTCAAACAGACCATTCGAACCGACAACTGTAGAAAAAGATTGCGCGAGTTGCGTATACAATAATTCAATATGCTCATACACCAACATCACACCAACACGTCTTATACTAGAACTCGCTCCCACCATAAAAGTAATGGCGGCACTGAGAGGCGCAACAGAAGCAAACAGCGATGACGCCACAACCGCCTTATTACTACTATTACCCCACCGCTTACAAATAAACAACAAAGAAGCATTCACACAACTCGGTAATTCACGTTTAGCCATGGCAGAATTCATGATGGAAAAAATAGAAAGCACACTGAGACTCAACGCCGAAGACATCAACGCTATTAACACAGCAATAACAGCCCGCGATTTCAATATACTAAACGACCTTCGCAAAAAACACATAGAAAACACACCTATGCTGGGAATCATAGACGACGCACTAAACACATTACGCGGCATAACACACAACAACGCAGATACATCACTAGCAAACGCAATGAATCATTACATCAATGACTAAAGGATTCTACGTATCACACGCTGAGCAAGTACGCTATAACATGGTGGTAATACCACCACCATACGAAATAATAGAAACACCCGATGGTGAAGTATACGGCATAGATTTATCTCAAGGAGTAATTCACGCTACAACAAAATACGACAAAATACAAACAAAAATGCTACGCCTAGCAAACCTAGCACACGAATACCTTCATGGTTCACTAGCTGGGATACCTTCAACATTCATAGAGGGCAAAAAAATAGAAGCAAGATTCTTGAAAGATCACATACCGGTACATTTGGCAAACATAATCGCCGACATAGTAAATGACACGATTCAGCAAAGAGATTATGAACTGCAACAAAAAAACAAAACTGGAAAAGGATTCAACTTCAAAGACAGCAATGAAGAATGGTTCAAAATAAACATAACAATAGGCGACTTTCACGAAGGCGACTACTTCCACCTATTACATATATTGGGCAAAGCGCTCTTTGGCGAACAAATACCACCCACACGATACGAAAAAGAAATAATGACATCAGCCCCATTCAGACAAACAATAGAACTACTAAACAAACTAATAGCTGAACAATACAAATTACAAGAAACAAAAGACATCGATCTGATAACACAAATAGCGGAATTAATAGAAACAATGGTTAAAAAAGACGCCAATAAAGACAGCAATAATAGCAAAAATCCAAGTCGCGGCGGCGCATTCGGTAGCGTAACACCACAAGAACAAGTTGGCGCCGTCGCGGCCATCGGCATATCAATGGGACTAAGCCCCGGCGATATGGAAACACTAATCAACAATCCCAAAATACCGCTTTCAGAAGCACTAAAAGCAGGCGCAGAAGCACTAGGACGAAAATTCCAATTCGAAGGATTTATAGGGTTCGACTCAATAATAAATTCACCCAAACACTTAACAACACCATTACCAACAAAATGGCACGGCAGCCCAACTACACTCAACCCAATAAGCGTAAACAAACATCCAAGCATTCCAAGCCTATGGCAAGACAACAGATTAAGCACGCCATATACACCACTAAACAACAAAGAACACACCGGCGGCTTCAAAGAAATAATAATACTCGAAGACGTATCAGGATCAACAAGCTCAGAATATAACAATACCAGGGTATATATCCAAATAGCACGAGCCGCAATAGCAGGCATAACATTCGCTCGCATGCACAACTTACCATTCACGCTCATACCATTCGAATACAGATCAATAATGGCATTAACCCGCAGCAAAAACTACGAAAAAGGAATAACAAGAGCACTACAAGTAGCAATTGATTGCGGTGGCGGAACAAACCTACGAGCGGCCATAGCAAACGCTTGCAGCATAACACCAGAAAAAGCAGGCATCATAATAATCACAGATGGCGAAGTATTAGATAGAGACGTACCCGGCCTTACACTATTAACAAAAGAAAACAATGTATTCGTACTATTAGTATCCAGTACACCACTAAAATCGCCACTCATGAATGCAAACAACATAGAAATATACCAAGTACCACCAGACAAAACAGCAATCACACTAATACAGTCATTGGGTAAACACAAGAAGATGATTTAAATGGCAAAAAAACCCATCATAAGAAAACTACCAATAGGCGTAATCAGTATAGGCATATACGAGAAAGTACCGCAGGGCAAAAAAGGAATCGCCCTGATCCGTACGTTGGCCGAAAACACTTAGGAGGTGATTTAAATGGCCAAAAACGATACCGTTACCGTACCGAAAATGATACCGATGGACGTACTTATCGTACGACCGCACTCACGCACAGACGCAGAACTAACAGTAACAACAACCACAGTAATGGATGAACAAAAATTACAACAACTCAAAGACATGCTATACAACATAGACAAGAAAAACGCCAAGGGCAAAATGAACGATGCCACTGGCAATAAACGAATAGTAGTCGCTTATAACAAAACCGACAAAACACTAACAATCATACCGTACTCACAATACATACAAAACATTCTCAGATGGATAAGAAACGCAACCTATACCGCCGTACGAACACACACTGTTAACGCAGGCGACCTACACATTACCACGCGAAAACAACTAGAAGAAATGATCCACGAAATACAAAAAATAAATAACACTATAGTGAAACACTTGAATGAAGAAATAATAAAATTCGAAGCAACACAAGACTTCAAAGATATACTCAATTTCATAGGCGTACAACACTTCCACGCTGAATACCCCAATGTAACCATCTCACTACTCAACATCGGCATCGACAAAACCCGCCTAGATGAGTATTTAACAGCACGACAGAAAAAATACTTGGAAGCCGCAAAAGCAGAAACAGACGCAAAACTTAAACAAGAATTCGAACAACACGCAAAAGAACTAGAAGAAGCAACAAAAAATTACAAACTAGAAGAAGAAAAGATGTACCAAGACGCGGCAAACGATATTAGAAAACGATTAGCCGACATACAAGCAAGAATAAGAAACGTAAAAAAGCAGTCACCAAAACTAACACGCGAGTTAAGGAACATAGAAGACATGGGCAAAGACTTCGGCGTAAATACAATCCTCGTGCCAGCAGGAAAAAATGACGCACTCGCACAATGGAACCAGATAGCACAAGACGCGGTGAGCCAGATATGAAAACAAGAGAACTAGCAAAACAAATAAACCAAGCAATCAGAGAAGGCAAACAAACCGAAATCGACGAACTATTACTCAATAACCCCAACGCAATCGACGCAATACCCTTCGTGAATCGCACATTACTATGGAATTCATTAATAAAACCAACAATACTAGAACGCCGCAACAAAAAACAATGAGCGCCATAGAAGAATACCTTAACGCCCTCAATCTATCACACATTAAAATCGAAACCATACAACAACCACAACCACAACTACAACCAACACAACCAATACAATTCCCAGGCATAACAATCACCGAAGAAATGATCAAAGCATCAACAGTAATAAATTGGAGCAAAGACGCCCGCCAACTAGATTACACAGACTCAATAATACTACAAAACTCAATACCATGGGGACTCCGAACCAAAATCAAAACCGGTTCAAACGCAACAATAAAAATCTGGCCAGCAATAGACAAAGCAAGGGAAAGAAAAGTTACAAAATTCGGCGTAATAAAACCAAACGTACTACAACCAATCATACCAATATTACTATATCACCTCGTACAAACCAGCAACAACCCAGTATCAATACACATCGATTACCTAAACAAAATACTATCAGTCGGCCCACACACATGCACATATTCCACAACAAGGCCGATTTGCAAACACGTTCTAGCAGCAATATGGAACGATATTACCATCACAGCAATAGTAGACATCGGAGCAACAAGCGCAAACAGAACAACACAAATACAACCGCTATTAGGCGACTGGGCAAAACTATCAGTACTAGCAACAGACGACATCAGGGAAGCCGCACTCTACTTTTACATCAAAAACCTGATGCCGAACCAATGGAAACTAGTTAACATAGAGGACATCGAAGCAATATACGGCCACCAAGCAACAATTTAACGAAGGATTAACGAAGGTTTAACGAACATTACGAACTGCCGCAGAAATGCGGATGTATTCCAGGGTATCCCCCTGATGAGTGTTGAAAAACCCAGCGCAAGCCGGATTTTTACAACGCGCTCCATAATCAAAGATTATGGGGTTGGCCCGTTTTTACTGTGGTACGCCCACAGGAAAAGGCCGAAATACTCCTATGCAAACGGGAAAAAGCGAACGCATTTTATGTTCGCCCTCCCGCCAAACATAAGAGTATAGGGGATAAAACAGCGATGCAAATAATAAAATAAAAAAACATCAGCACACCCCCAGGCCGACACGGCCGTTTTTTAACACGAGACACCATGGCCAGGGCGATAATAATCAACGCAACGCAAATCACGCAAGCACGCTTAGCCGCTCATCAGAACGGCTCAACAACGCTAAAGCGCAATACAATACTAACTCATCTCCATCACATGATAAACCTCAGGGATCGCATAAGCAAAACCAACATGAATACAATCCGTAGAATTATCCAGCTCACACACCAACTTACCCTTCTTTACCTTAACTTGCACAATCCTATCCAACTTCGCATCGCGCAACGTTACACCATCAGCCTCCATAGAAACAACAGAAAGAAACGGCGCACCCCTCAAAAGCAATTCATCAGCCTCAATAACATGCCAAATAAGATCATTCACAAAACCCGTATAACTTATGATATTCCTATCCAGTAATTGATGGCGCTTCCGCTGGAATATATTCTTCAGCTTAGCATCATACTCTTCGCGCAATTGTATTATCCGCCAACCACCACGTGGCATATTCCAGTCCTAGGCAATACCAATATTTAAACAGTACCATAGTTCTAGCAATTATCGCAACCGCCTATAAACACAACACGTATAACACAATCTTTATTAATAGCACAACCAACACGTACTATATGAACCACACAACCAGCATCGCTGAACCGCAACGGAACGAATTAACCGGATCCATACCCGAAAAGGGGGAGGTGCCAACCATGGATCATGAAATAACGATCGGCCCGGAACTCGACGAACCAGAACGAACCTTCCACGGAACCACAAACTTCGATCCGTGCGACTTCGAAAGCGACTACTGCACCACAGAGGCGGAAATAATTGAGTGAAACAGAAAACGAAGAAAACCCAGAAAACGAATACACCGGCCACGACCACTCACCAATACTCGGTGAAGCAATACCCGACCTAAACAAAATCATCAAACGCCCAGGCGTAAGCCAACAAGAAAAACGCATAATCAGCGGCGCATTCAAAGGCAAACACGACACGCTATTCAAAATAATATCAGACATAACAAAATACCTAAACTTCGACGAAGAAACAACCAGCATAGCCATCGAAAGCGCAAAAAACATCCTCGCAAAAATAGAAACCACAACCAACAAAAACAAACACCTCCGCATAAACGAAAAAGACGCCGCAATCCTAGCCGTACGAAACATCATGCGCTCAAGAGGCTGGAACGACACACAAATCATAACAGCACTCGGAAAAGCAGGCGCACGAATAAAAATAAACACCGAAACACTCAAAGTACGCGGCACCAAAACCACAATATACATAAACAACGAAAAACGAAACTACATCCCAAAACTCATCGATAAAACAACACAAACATACGAAATCAAAATACCCACATGGGCCAACGACTACACAAACCAAAACACCGCACAAATAACCATACAAAACGGCGAATTCATACCATACAAAAACGAAAACAAAACACACAAACACATCACCAAAAACGAAGTAATCATAACCAAAAAAAGCAAAATAACAGAACTATTCAAAACAGACACACACCTAATAGCAATAAACGACTTCGCAAAAACACTAAAACAAAACCACCCCCAAGCACCACTAAACGCACTCCACCACACACAAACACTAATGAACGCATTACACATAGATTACTGGAACCGATTAATAACAAAAATGAACGGAGACTTCACACTACAATCACTACTAAACGCCGACCGAGAACTATTCAAAGAACTCACCAACTGGGAACACGCAAGAATCAAAATGATAATACAAACAGACCCAACACTAACCGAAGACGACAAAAAATACACCGGCACCAAAGGAATGCTAATCAAAAGCGAACTACAATACGCCTTAAAAGGGAAAGAGGCATAAAACACCATGACACAAACTAATACCGAACAAGCGCCAGAATTCATACTGGCGCCAATAGACCAAGTAGAAATATACCCCACAGCCGAAGTACGATTCGAATACACAGGCATAGAAGAACTAGCCCAAGACATAAAAGAAAACGGCCAACTCCAACCAGGCCTCGCAATCTACAAAGACAACAAATACTACGTATACGTAGGCGTAAGACGACTAAAAGCAATACAACTACTCAACACAAAAAACCAAACACCAAACTACTACAAACTCATTAACACCAACGCCACAACACAAAAAATACTCGAAAGCATAATCGCAGAAAACCGCAACAGAATAGACTTCACCAACCTTGAGAACCTAAACGTAATAGAACTATCACTAAAAAACCACATACCACTCGAACACATGCAAAACACAGCAATCAGATACAGCAACCTAATACAAAAACTACCATACGAAACCAGACGCAAACTACACATGATAGAAATCAGAAGCAACTACACATTCAAATTCAAAGACCTCGAAGAAATCGCCAGCCTAATGAACGAAGCAAACGTAATACTCCTAGCAGCGCAAGTAGCATTCTTCAAAACCAGCAGAGACATGGCAATCATAAAATACCAAGCACAAATCCCAGAAGCAACACCCAAATGGCTATACGAAATATTCCCCGAAATGAAACCCACCCCACCCCCGCAACAAAGCGAAACACCACGCCACAATGAACCCACAAAAGAAACACACGAAAACACCCAAGAACTAACCCAAAACCAAGAACCCACTCAAAACCAAGAACCAACCCAAACACACGCGCAAACCAAAGAACCCACTCAAAACCAAGAACCAACCCAAACACACGCGCAAAAAGAACCCACACCCGAAGAACCAACAACATACAACGCAAACACAATAGCATACAACGCATACATAATAAAATGCCCAAACAACCACGAAATATACTTCACACCAGAAATGAAATTCCGCACACACGCCTACCAACTCACACTAAAAAACAACATAATAACAATCACACCAAGCGACAGCCTATCAGAAAAAATAACCGGCGAACTAACACTCGAATGCACAAAATGCAACGCAAAAATACCAATCAAATACGAAATAAACGGCGAAAACGAATACATCAACAACAAAAAAGCACAAAGAGTAAACATATACACAAGAGGCAACACAATAGAAATACGCCAAGGCGACAAAATCATAGCACAACACCCAGTAGAAACAGATTAACATGAACTACAACAACTGGAACAAAAACAAACGCCTATTCGAAGCCATAATCATAGAAACAATCATAGCAGAACAAAACAAAAAAAGCCACAAAAAACGAATGCTAAAACTAGGATTCGGCGGCAAAACAAGAAACAACGCCACCGCCATACTAAAACACTACAACATACTAACCAAAGACAACAAACTCACGCAATACTACAAAAACATACTCCAAACCGCGCTCAATGAGACATGAAACCAGCCGCCTCCTCGAAGCGGCACTAACCATAATAATAATACGAATCCACGGCGAAGGAAAAACAAAAAAAAGATTGAAGAACGCAGGTTTTAACGATAACACACGCTTTAGAGCAAGAAGAATACTTATCCAATATAATCTCATGATCGGAACCATCATAATGCCAGAATTATCAGAAATGATAGAAAACGCCCTAGCAGACGAAGACAACAAAAAAGAGGAGAACAAACAATAATGCAACTAAAATGCCCTAAATGCAAAACCATCACCACACACCAAGCAGTCTACGGCTACACACACAACAAATGGTACACAATAGCATACCGCTGCACTATATGCGGCACATTCACACACGCCCAAACAACAACATACTACAGCAACACAACACAATTACCACCACAATTCGCACAATGGCAAGAATACCTAAACGCACTACCCGGCACACTCGATTACATAGCAAACAAAATACGCAAAAACGGCAAAAAAATAAACGATAAAGAAATAGAAGGCATACTAAACGCCCTAGCACAACACAATTACATCATTACCAAAAAAACAGATCAATTTAAAGAATTCCCACGCCCAAAAATAGGCGGAAACTGCCCAAAATGCGGCGCAAAGCACCAAGTAATAACAATCTACATGAGCAAAGAAAACCAAAAATACTCAATCGGCGAAATTTGTCTCAATTGTGAGACATTCACCCCACGCAATCAGAGTTTCTATACTAATGCCTAATAACTAGGCTGCCAAGCCTAAAAAAAATTTGACAAAATTAAAAGAATATAGATTCTTTTAAACCTAAATCTAATTCACGAACGCTCTCGCATTATTAAATGGCGCAATCAACTCACTCAATCCATTCTTCGATACCCACTTATACTCAGTAGCCTCATCATTCAATACAATATCACGAGTTGGCGAAATCACTAAATAAAACCACACATCCATCACTGTTTCCCTCACATAATCACTAACCGGCGCCTGAAAATTAGCGAGAAAAACATAATTCGCGTTAACATCAACACCAGTCTCTTCCTTCACTTCACGCGTTAATGCTTCCTCAGGTTTCTCGTTATTCTCAATATGCCCACCCATCAATATCCATGAATCGTGCCACTTTGGCGATTTTGTTATTAAGTATTTATCCCCGTTTTTTATTAGCACCACTATAACTCGTTCATGTTGTTCTAACATAAACATATTATTATGTCGGCACTTTATAAATATTATGTTGGTTTACACATAATATAATGATTGGGGGCGTATATGTTATAAATCACATAATATTATGGTTAATATGCAAAATCATATAAGAAATGCGGTTGGTTCAAAATGATGAAGGGTTGATAAAAGTAACAAGATTTGGCGGGGGCACGCTGCGGGCACGCGGATCAGGCAATGCGCGAAAAAAGCAAGAGCATGTGCAACACCTTGGGGCAAAAAATAAAGCATAGGCAAACAATCAGCCATAACACAATTTCTGGAAACAATGCCAGGCACCTGGCATTATTTCCATCATAATTTAGAACACAAAATATTCCGTTTGGAATAAACACACACCAACGCGCGCTAACAAGTGACAACAACACCCATTTCACGCGATTGTGGGTTAAAAAGCAACACAGTATATCTTCACATGATAAAACTAAAAACAATGTCACTGTTTTCTGGATGCGGTGGCATGGATTTAGGCTTCGCTACCGCAAGACACCCGAAACTCGCATACGAAATTACATGGGCGAACGATTTTGACAAGAGCTCCTGTGCTACATACAAACAGAATTTTGGAGTAAACATAGTAGAAGGCGATATATGGAATACCGATTTAAGCAAAACCCCAGCCGCTGAAGTAATAATAGGCGGATTCCCATGCGAAGACTTCTCCATCGTAAGAGGAAACACAAGGCAGGGATTAAACACGAAGCGCGGCCTGCTCTACACCAAGTTTGTGGAGGCAGTAGCGCTCAAACTACCATTATTCTTTGTAGCAGAGAACGTGAAAGGACTCTTATCAATTGAGAACGGCTCGGCTATCCAGAAGATAAGGAACGATTTCGCTAACTACGGATACAACGTCCAGCACAAGCTGATTAATTTTGCTGATTACGGTGTCCCACAGGAAAGAGAACGCGTGATAATAGTAGGAATGCGAAATGATTTTGGCGCCAGCTTCACCTTTCCACAGCCAACGCACAAAGGGAAGCATGTGCCTGTAAAAGCCGTGCTTGAAGGGGCTGAAAGCGCAAAATACAACAATGAAAAAACGCGCGTGCTTCCATCCACAGTTGAGAAGCTCTCAAAAATCCCCCCAGGAGGTAATTACAAAAACCTGCCCGGTAACGAACGAAAGAACTGGATGAGCATGATTTACAAACGGCTCAACCCAGACGAACCATCTCCCACCATTCTGGCAGCAGGCGGAGGCGGTACTTTAGGTTACCATTACAATGAACCACGGCCGCTCACAAACAGGGAGCGAGCAAGAATACAAACGTTCCCAGATAACTTCATATTCATTGGCTCTACCACAGAAGTGCGCAGGCAGATAGGCAACGCTGTACCACCGCTTGGCATCCAGAGGATCGCTGAACAACTCCTCAGATACACGGCAGAACAAAAACAGTTGTAATAAAAAAGAAGGCCCGGAGGCGCACCAGCAAGGGCAACAATTGCAGCCATGCCAGCATGCGCCTACAAGCCGCCAACAGACGACCTTCCAAGCTTTCAAATATAGATGATGTTATAGCTTTTAAGCCATGCGGTGCGTGTGCATCAGTGAAGCAGAGCGCTGTAATCTTTGACCGAATCCCGCAAGAATATTTCCAAGTCGTTCGCCAGCGCCACCAGCGAAACGTATGCCGGGTCTGAAAAATCAGTATAATCGCCTACTACCATTACGTCTTCTGGCGCAAACATGTCGAAAATATCATCAAAGTATCCGATGAGAGACATATACCCATCACGCCCCTCATTATACCGCCCCGCCGTGATATAAGCCCAAATTATTTTTCCTGGTATTACACGGGTGGCGGCAAAACCGTCTTCCTTAAACGCGTTAGCTATAACATACCACCTTCTGCTAAAAAAGTAGTCGCCATACAACACAGCCAAGAGACCGTGTTCGATGCCGTTTTCTGTCAAATATTTCTTCACGCTTTCTTTTTTCACCCAAACAACGAAATCTTCACCCAAGAGTTATCACAACCATTATGTACGTAAAACGTTTTAAGCACTTGTGAACCGGTAGATCGCTGAGCAACCCATAGCAGGGTACCGGTTGGTACCGATGGTACTACAGTTTTATGCCAGCGGGAGCTGGTACAAGCATACCGAGGAAGATTAAAACACCGTTATAGATCGCTCTGTTTTTTCCGTCCAGAATTGCTAAAAAAAACGGGACGCTGCAAGAAATCGAGTGATTTATTCAAAGTTTTATATGGTTTTACCAAAAACCGTATAAAATTTATAACAAATGTAATAAAAAGCCCTATAATCGTTGGATTTGTGGTTTGGTGTGTTTTAGCGCGATGAAGTGATTTGCGTCCAGACGTCCAGGTCACTTCCAACTCTTTTACAGTTTTTTATATGGGGGTTTACCAGTTTTTTGTTTTGGCAAAAATTTTGGATTAAATAGGTTTTATGATGGACATCTGGACGCTACTCGTTTCATGGTGTAAAAATACGTTAAAAAGTGTATCCAACGATTTTAGGGGTTTTAGTGGTGTTTTATATAAATCTTATATGCTTTTGAGTAAAACCGTATAAATCTTTGAAGAAATCGGGTGATTTCTTGCAGCGTCCTGTTTTTTTTAAGATTCTGGACGGAAATCGTGTTTTGGGGCTATGTTTGGGTTTTTTGGTAAGAAAGAAAGGAAAGGGTTAAGAAAGAAAGGAAAGGTGGATGTTTGGTAATGCCTTTTAACGCAATCGTTTATTATATTTCAAGCAGTTAGCCTATTTTTGCCCAGAAGGCTTCATAGGCCCCGTTTTAGTCGTGGGCTGCGACCGTTCTTTCTTTCCTTTCCGCCGTTATTTCCCGATCCTTTGCTATTGAAAAATATTTTAAATTGCGAATGCGCGCTGTGTTGCGCTTGTACTGTTGTGTTTTGTGGCGTGTGCTGGTGCGTTTTTAACTGTGTTTTGTATGTTTTTTCATGAAGGTTTTAGTTGCTTGCGAGTTTTCTGGGATTGTGCGTGATGCGTTTTTGAAACGGGGGCATGATGCTGTGAGTTGTGATTTGTTGGTTTCTGAGAGGCCTGGGCCTCATATTGTTGGTGATGTTTTGGGGCATTTGGATGAGGGGTGGGATTTGATGATAGCGCATCCGCCTTGTACTTATTTGGCTAATTCTGGCGTGCGCTGGTTGCGTGAGAGGGCGGGTAGGTGGGGTTTGATGGTGGAGGGTGGTTTGTTTTTCAGGCGATTGCTTGAGGCTAAGGTGCCGAGGATTGCTGTTGAGAATCCGATTCCTCATAGGTATGCGTTGGGGGTTATTGGGCGGGGGTATGATCAGATTATTCAGCCTTGGATGTTTGGGTGCGGTGAAACGAAGGCTACTTGTTTGTGGTTGAAGAATTTGCCGCTTTTGAAGGCTACGGATGTTGTTGGTGGGCGTTTTGGGCGGGTGTATCGTGTTCCGCCTTCTGCGGATCGTTGGAAGGTGCGTTCGAGAACGTATGAGGGTATTGCTGAGGCTATGGCTGAGCAGTGGGGTGCTTTATAACGTTGTTTGTTATGTTTGTTTATGAAGAATGTAGTTTTGTTGGATGCGCTTGAGGTGTTGGCGCTTGCTACTGCTAATGTGCATGTTTCTGATGTTGGTGTTTCTGTGAGGCGGCCGGATGGAGTGTGGGTGAGGGTGATGAATGCGAGTGAATTGCGTAGTGTGATTGAGAGTGCTAAGATTTCTCCTGGGCAGGATGTGTATGATGTTGCTGCTGAGATTTTGTTTAGTATTCAGCCATGAAGCGCTTGTTGGGTAGGGTTGTGGGTGTTGGGGTGTTTGTTGGTATTGTGTTGTACTGGTGGTTTTTTGTTACTCGTGTGTATTTGTTTTCGGGTTTTAGTGTGAGTAGTTGGGGTAGTTTGGTTGTTCGTGTGTTGCTTGTTGGTATCATGTTTTCTGTTGGTTTGTTTGTAACTCTTTTGGGTGTTGTTTTTGCGCTTGCGTTGTTGAGTGGTATTCGTTTTTTGCGTTTTGGTGTTCGGCGGGTGTTTTCTAGCATGTGCTGGTTGTTGTTATTGTTTGAGCGTGTTTTGTAGGGTGGTGTGTATTTGCCGAATAAGAATTATGTGAATGGGCGTGGGCGTGAGTATCGCGCTAAAGCACATTTTGAGGGTTTGGGTTATTTTGTTGTGCGTTCTGCTGGTTCGCATTCGCCTGCGGATTTGGTGGCTGTTAAGCGGGGGGAGGTTGTGCTTGTTCAGTGTAAGCCGCCTGGTGGTATGAGTAGGGATGAGTTGGTGAAGTTTGTTGCGCTTGCGAAACGATTGAGCGTTAAGGCTATTGTGTATTCGAATCGGGAGGATTTTAAGGTGGTTTATGTTCCGCCGTGCTGATTTTCTTGTGCGTACGCTGGTGTTTTTTGTTTCAATTGTTGTTGCAATTGGGGTAATGATTCTTTTCACGCGTTTTGCGTGTGTTATTAGTACGAATGTGAATTTGCCTGTTTTCTTTGGTTTGTTTTCTGTTAATATTGTTGGTTTTGTTTTTCCTGCGGTTATATCTTGCTTTCTTTTCTTGTTTTATGTGTTGCGGGTTCGGTTTTTTTCGCGCGTTGATTTGTTGTATCTGTTTTTGGTTATTGGTATTGCGGTTTTTTCTGTTTTTGTTTTTTCGCTTGAGCATCATTTTGTTGATGGTAGTAGTTTGGATGTTGGTGTTGTTGTGATTACTGTGCTTTATTTGCTTATTGTAACAGTTGGTTCGCCGGTAATGCGGTATGTTCCTGTTTCGTTTATGGTTGGTTTTTTCGCGGGGTTTGTTAGTGATCTTGAAACGCTTGCTCGTTATACGCCCGTTTTTGGTGGAGCGGGGCTTGTGGATGGCGATCTCATTTTCCCACTCATGCTGTTGCTAACGGTATTGCTTTATCATTTTTTAATGAAACACCTTCATTATGCCTTTTAACGGTGCTTTTTATTAAGAGCGTATGAGTGGAGACATTTACGAGTGGGCGGTGAGTAAGGAAGTTGGTTTTAATGAGGAGACATCGTTGGCATTGCAGGCGTTGGAGGATTATTTGGCTGGAAAACGCATTAGCAGTGTGTATAGGAAGAGGTGGCGGGCGGTTGGGGTGATTGATAAGCATGGGAAGGTTCACTTGAGTAAGGAGGAGGAGAGGGTTGATGGTTTGGCTTGGGCGATGTTGGGGTTGGTGTATGAGGGGTTCGTAAAGCGTGTTCCTGCTGATTCAAAGGGGAAAAATGGGAAAGGAGCGCGTTAAAGATTGGAGAATAAGTCTAATTTTTTGAATGAAACTTTGGGTGCTATTGTTTATGATGCGGGTAAGAGTAAGGATGATGTTGAGTGGGTTGGTTCGGTTGATGGTTTGTTCGCTGTTTCGTGGGATGAGTTTAAGGAGATCGGTGATTTTGCGTATGATAATAGGTGTGGTACTGTTAAGCCTTCTCTTTGTGTGCCGCTGGATCTTGTGGTTGTGTTTAAGGATGGCACGTGGCTTCGGAGGGTTATTTCTGGTGGTGTTGAAAAATGGGTTTATGTTTGCCCGCCGAGAAAGCTTGAGTGCGCTGAATCGTTTGAAGTAATTAAAAATTGTAAGTATCATTATAACAACTTTTACATTGTGAGCGCAGATGGCGGGTATATAGGATAATCGCGCGTGTGTGAGTGATTTGGTGTTTGGTGGAAAAATATGAGAAATGAATCTGAGGTTAAAGGGAAGATTGAGGAAATTGAAAATATTGTTTTGGGGTTGCGCGCGGATGGTGAATCGAAAATGAAAATTAGGGAATATGAGTATGCTGTCATTTGGTTGAAATGGGTGCTGGCTAATAATGTGGTAGATGCGAGTGTGAGTTCTTTGGAGTGGGGGTTGGTGTAGATGAAGACTGAGGGGGAGATTAAGGCTGAGATTGAATGGACGAAGCATCATAATGATGAGTTGATGGCTGTGGTTAAAAAAATGGGTAGCCGGGATAAGGATGTTTTGGATGAGTATAATTATTATATTGAAGAGGCCAATGCCAAGATTCGTGCTTTAACCTGGGTGTTGAGTGATGGTGATTAATACGGAAGGGTTAAAGTGCAAAAATTGTGGTTATGAAGTGATGATTATTATGTTGGGTGGGCGGATAAAGGTATGCCATACTGGTGATGAACTGAATCGGAGTCCTAGTGTGTTGTGTAGTATGGTGCATGATGGGTATGGTGCTAGTGTAGCGGAATTGTCTAAAGATGATTTGCTGGATGTGATTTTGTTTTTTGGTTGATTTGGAGATAATTGCGAGGAATAAGGTATGAAGAGTGAGCAGGCGGTTAGGGATGAGATTGAACGTTTGCGCAAGCGTAATAGTGAATTGATTGAGTTGGATAAGCTGTATTGGCGCAATGAGGGTGCGCATTTTCTTTACGTTAATGAAATGTATGAAGTTGATGCCTGGATTAATGCTTTGTGTTGGGTGTTGAGCGCGTGGTGATGCGCTTGTGCGCTGAATGTTCGCGAGTGTGTTTTAAATGGTTATTATAACTAAATCAATATATGAGTCTGCTAAAAACGATGGTTATAGAGTATTAATTACGCGGTATTATCCGCGGGGTGTTTCAAAGGATCGTTTTGATGAGTGGATTCCAGCTCTAGCGCCAAGTTCTGGTCTTCTATTCGATTATAAGAAAGGCCGAATTGATTGGCCGTTGTTTGTTGATCGCCTTGTTGATGAATTCCGCGGTAATTTAGATAGCCAAGAAGCTATTCGAGTTCTTAATTCAAAAGCTAGGAGCGTTAACGTTACTTTGTTATGTTACGAAAGAAGCGGGCAAAAGTGTCACCGGCATATCGTTAGGGAAATCATTGAGAACCCAGAAATACTCAAGTTCTCTGTGCCTGTGAAAGAGCGTGCTTGTGCATGAAGCAGTATGCGCATATCGCGTTTTCGTTTGGGTTGTTAACTTTTATTCTGCGCCCGCTGGGTTTGTTTGAATCATTATCGTTTGCGTTCTTGTTTGCGGTTGTGGTTAATTATGTGATTGATGCTGGGCATGTGCGTAGTTATTCGCGTTACGCTGGTAAAGTGATTCCGAAGCGTTCGTGGATCACGCATTCTGTGGTTATTGCGCCGTTGTGGGGCGCATTACTTGGGTTAGCGTTCTCTTTACCGCTCGATGCCTTTTTCCGCGTTAATTTATTATTTGTTATGATTGGCGCCGGCATTATAGCCGCGTATTCGCATTTATTGTTGGATTCTGTTACTGAGGGTGGCGTGTTCCTGTTGAAGCGAAGAATAGCGCTCGCGCATTATCGTTATAATAATGTAGCGGCGAACATTATGGCTGCGATATTTGGTATGATGCTTTTTTATGCCGCAGTTTTTCTCGCCTTTTAACCGTTTGTTACATGCTTTTCCATGTATCAAACCGATAAAACAAAACAGCTAACCGCAAAACAATTACAACGTAAGGAATATTACAAAACACATCGCGCGGAAAGATTAGCACAACGTAAGGAATATTACAAAACACATCGCGCGGAAATATTAGCACAAGCGAAGGAATATAGCAACGCGCATCGATTGGCAGTATTACGGCATTATTCCAATGGTAAGATTGAGTGTGCTGTTTGCGGGTTCTCCGATAAACGGGCACTTCAGATCGATCATATCAATAATGACGGTAATATGGATCGTCGGTTGCATGGAAGTGGATTACAATTTTATATGTGGTTAGAGCGCAATCATTACCCAGCCGGTTACCAAGTTCTGTGCGCCAATTGTAACGCGATTAAAGCGGCAAAAAATTTAGCGCGTAAGCGCGTTAAAAGTGAGGTTCGCATTACCAATGACTAAGCGCGAAGAGTTAATGCGTGAAGCTGAGCGTGAGAAGAAGTTGGAGTTAGAGCGTAATAAGAATGATTTTATCAAGAAATACGGTGAGGTCGCTTGGTATGGGCGTAAGGTAAAGCATAAGGCGGCGTTTAAAGTGGAGCCAGAGATGGGTGATTAATGAAGCGCGAGTTCCAAATTGAGGTATCGGTTGTTTCAGTTGGGTTTGTTGATGAAGTTTATGTGGGTAATTTGATTGCTGAAATGCTTGGTGAGGTGCTAAAGGGTACCGGTGTCATTTTTAAGATTGATGTAAAAAAGAGCGATAAACCGTTGTTTGAATGAGTGATTGCTTTTTTGTTTTCCTTTTAACTGCGTTTTTCATAAGCGCGTATGAATGGAGAAATAATCGGCGCGGGGGCGTTTCATGATTTGGAGTGGCGTTTTGTTGTTATGGCGAGTCGAGTGATGTGTATATGAGGTTCACTGTTATTAATAAGCCGGTTCTTGAAGCGCTTAAACAAATACCGGATGAAACGATTGATTGTATCGTGACATCGCCTCCTTATTATTCTCTGAGATCATATAAAGAGGCAGAAACAGTGTGGGGTGGTGATCCTAATTGCGCGCATGAATGGCGTGATGTAAGAACAGAAAGGGTTGATGTAACAGGCTTTGAAAGAAACAGGAGGGGACTTAATAAAGCGGCAGAACTCGTAGATGGGCGTCCGCGGTTTGCAAAAACTGAGAACCCGCCAGTAGACAAGTCCGCAAGTTTTTGTGCAAAGTGCGGCGCATGGAAAGGCCAGCTCGGCTTGGAGCCAGACTACAAACGGTACCTTGATCATCTTCTTTTGGTAACTGCAGAGCTTAAGCGCACATTGAAACCCACGGGGGTGCTTTTCTGGAATCAAGGAGACACGTATTCTGGTTCTGGTGGAGCTGGTGGTGATTATAATGCGGGCGGGATTAGGGAGGGGCAACCGAAATACAGGCAGGCTGGTGTTTCAGATATACCAGTCAAGTCTCTCATGCAGCTGCCGAATCGTTTCGCAATCAGGATGGTGGATGAGCAGGGCTGGATTTTGAGGAATGCTATGCTGTGGAAAAAATTAAACCCCATGCCAGCGAGCGTGAAAGATCGGCTTTCAAACAGTTATGAGTATGTTTTTTTCTTTGTTAAACAGCGGAAGTATTTTTTTAATCTTGATGCAGTGAGAGTGCCAAATAAAGTTGTGGGTGTTACGGATATGCGTCCTCCTGTTTTGAGGCAGAGGTTATACAAAAACTCTAGTTATAATAAAAGTGATGATCCGCATTTAGCACAGTTTAAAGCGAAGCCGGATTTGGTTAACGATAGAAATGGTGATTCGCTTCATGTGAGACCGTTGCATTCGTTGGGTAAGAATTCTGGGGGTGCGCTTGGAACGACAGATAATCCGGTAGAGTTTTTCAGGGCAAAAGGGCAGGGGGGTAATTATGATTACAACGGTCTGCATTCAGATGGCGCATCTCATTATCATGTTCTTGGTAAGAATCCAGGGGATGTGCTTGAGCTTACTAATCAGCCGTTCAGGGGTATGCACTTCGCTACTTTTCCTCCTAAACTGCCGGGGTTTTGTATAAAGGCGGGGTGCCCGGTGGGCGGGCTGGTTCTTGATCCTTTTGCTGGTTCTGGAACCACGCTGCTGGTGGCAAAACAGTTAGGTAGGAGTGCGATAGGCATAGAAATAAGTAGTGAATATGTGAAAATAATCAAAGAGCGGCTGAATTGGGGGATGGGGCTTGATGTTGAATGGGTTGAGCGGTGATTTTTTTGTGTTAAAATGTTTGTGTGAGTGTTTTTTTTTTTCCTCTTTTTAAGCGTGTTTTGTATGGGTTGGTATGTATTCGGTTTTTTTTGATGGGTTGTGTGAGCCTAAGAATCCGGGGGGTATAGCTACGTTTGGGTTTGTAGTATATGATGATGCTTTTTTTGTTGATTCTGGTAATGGTTTTGTTGCTAGGGGGCGTGGGGCTTCTAATAATCTTGCTGAGTATACTGCTTTGGTGAGGGCGCTTGAGTGGTTGCTTGATAATAATATACGCGTATGTGCGGTTTATGGTGATTCGCAGCTTGTGATAAGGCAAATGAGTAACGTGTGGGCTATGAGAGGTGGATTGTATTTGCCGGCGTATAAAAGAGCGAGAGAGCTTACTGAGCGTTTTGAGCGGTTGGAGTTTGTGTGGGTGCCGCGTGAGATGAATGCGGCCGCTGATGAGCAATCTAGGATTGCTTATGAAAATTATTGCAAGGTGAATGGTTTGGTGGTGCGGTATCATAGTAATGGGAAGCGCGAGTAATCATGAAATCTAAAATTAAAATTCAGAAGTTGTTTAGGGAGTTGTTGGTTGATAATGATCAGTTGGTGGCTCAATGTGAGCAGAAGGGGTTGAGTGAAGCGGATAAGAATATGGCTGAGCTTCTTCTTGAAATGAATGAAGCTCAGTTGACTGTTATAGCTTGGGTTTTGAGTAGGTATTGAGAAATTGAGTGTAGCGGATAAGGATGGGCGGGCGATTAGAGGGGGTAAATAGAATTGTTCATAGAAACGGTGATATACGTTGAGACAGATGCAATTGTTCTTAGGGCATATTCAATAGATGGAATGATAAAGCTTTTGGAAAGGGTACAAAAAGATGATATGAAGCATAAAAAGAAAAATGTTAAGATCGTTGACCATTAGAGCTTACGTTTATACAGTTTCGAGGTGGTGAGAAATTGATGGTGATGAAAGGGTGTGGGTAGGAATGATGATTGTTTTGGTTGTTGGTATTGTTGTTTTTTTTTTGTGTGTGTATAGAGTAAGCGCCTTATTTGGAATGTGGAATCGAACGTTTTTGGCTTGACTCTTGTATGGGGAATATATGTTCCTATTTCCCACCGGGATCGCACTATAATAGCTATATACTGGATTCGTACATGTATTGGTATGGAAATGATTTATCCGTGGGATGTTTATAGGAGTAAGGTTTCGAGGGTTGTGTATAGGCGTATGTGTCGCCATTTTCTTGAGTTTGGTGGTTATGTTGATCCGAAGTTGTTGAATCATGTGCGGGGGCATAATTCGAAGGTGGAGGCGGAGACTCTTGAGCTTGAGAGGGGGATTAGGAATTTGGTTGAGGAGGCGCGTAGTGATCCTGAGAAGACGAAGGATGCGTTGATGCGGTATATTCGTTTTTCGAATGAAAGGATAGACAGGGGTGAGATAGCTAGTGATGCTGTGTTTGCTTATTTGAAGCCGATTAAGCTTGCGTTGGATATGAATGATGTGCCTTTTATTTGGTCTCGATTGAGGCGGTTGGTGCATATTAAGACATATCCGAAGGATCGGGAGTATACGTTGGATGAAATTAAGCTTTTGGTGTCGAAGGCGCAGCCGCATCTTAGGGTTGCTATTTTGTTTATGGTTTCTTCTGGGATACGTGTGGGTGCGTTTGATTATATGCGTGTGGGTGATGTGGCGCCTCTTGAAATTGATGGTAAGGTTGTTTGTGGTAAGCTTACTGTTTATGCTGGTGAGGGTAATGATGAGTATGTTACTTTGATTTCAAAGGAGGCTTATGATGAGTGGTTGTTGTATTTGCGGCGGAGGGGGAATCCGCCTGTTACTGCTCCTGCTATAACGGATAGGGCTGAAAGGAATGGGATTAAGGCGTATAGTGTGCGGCGTGCTTTGAATCATTTGTTGTGGAGTTCTGGATTGCGGCGGGAGAAGAAGAAGAGGCATGAGGTGATGCAGGCGCATGGGTTTCGTAAGTTTTTTGATAATACTGCTAAGGATTATTTGGATGAAGAGTATGTTGAGCGGCTTATGGGGCATGATATGGGTGTGCGGGAGCATTATGATCGGCATTTGCCGAAGTTGGCGGTGGAGCAGTATTTGCGGGCTATGCCGTATTTGTCTGTTGGTGAGGCGTATAGGAATGAGGCGAAGCATTTGGATGAGATTGAGAAGTTGAAGAAGGAGAATAGTGAGAAGTATGTGGAGACGCGGTTGGAGTTGTTGGAGTCTAAGGATAATATAAGGAAGCTTGAGTTGAGGATTGAAAAGCAGGCGAGCGTGGCAAATGAGCTTGAGGAGCTCAGGAAGATGATTGAGAATATTAAGAATGGGAGTCGTTGATTCTTTTTTCTATTTCGGTTATCTTCTTAAGTAGTTCGTCTAATATTGCTTCATCGATCTCTATTTTCTTTGTCATACGGCTTTATGTTGTGGCAGGTTATAAGCCGTGGTTAAGATAACCAGCTGTTGCTGGGTAGAATTGTTGTTTTTTGTGTTCTGCCTGATTTTTTTTCTTCGCTCTTCCTTCTTTTTTTAGATTGGACGTTTGTTACTGGTACAGTTGTGGGTGCAGGTAATGTGTTTAATTTTTATCCAGCTGTTGCTGGGTAAAATTGTTGTTCTGCCTGATTTTTGGCGCATTTGTCCGCCTGTTTTATGCTTGTTTTTTTGCGCGTACCAGGGGGTTGTGCGAGCGCGTGTTTTTGTGTGCAAAATAGCCCCCCCGGTGTGCACGTTTAGCCCGGTGTTGATTTTCTGGTGTTGCCGCGGGTACGGTTGGAATATCTTTTTTTTGCCAGCTGTTGCTGGGTGAAATTGCTCGTTTTGCGTGTGTTAACCTGGGTCAGCCTGGGGGACTCGCTACTTGTGAGTAGCGGGCCCTGTGGTACTCGCTACTTGTAGGTAGCGAGTCCACAAGCTTCAGGCAGTTTTCTGCGTTGGCTATTGTGCTCATGAGTTTTGGATTCGGGTTGTTGCGTTTTTAAGCGTGTTCTTCATTGTTTTGCATGAGGCAGAATTGTGTTAAGGTGAAGAAGATGCCACGGATTGTGGAGCCGCCGAAGGATGGTATTATTGTGAAGCATTCGTTGACGATGTATCGTTTGAGCCAGGTTTAGTTTCCTTTTAACGGTGGTTGGCATGTGGGTGTTGGGAGAATGAGAAATGAGTGATGAGTTTCGGGGCGATGAGTTTAGGATTGAGGGTGTAAAAGCGCGGTATGAGAGGTTGAAATTCTTTGCGTTATCTGAGATTTCCTTGAAATATGTATACCAGGAACACAATAATGAGTTGGAGCGGCTTTTTAATAAGGATTCTCTAAATGGAGAGGATATTAGGGTTTTAGCGGCGCATGTTCTTTCAAAGAGAGCGCTTGAGTTGTGGTTGAAGGATTCTGGGAATGATCAAAAAACCAGCGATGAAATAGAAAATCGCATAAAGGCGTTGGAAGATACCATAGAAAAGCAGGGTGCTATTATAAGTGAACTTAAGGAACAAGTTGATAATTATGAAACTGAAATATATAATATGAAACACGCGTTTGGTGAGCAAAATTGATTAGCGTTATTTCTGGGAAACAGGTTTCTGAGAAATTGATGAATGTTTTTGCTCTGTATAGTGGTAAGAAACTTAAAAGTGGGCGGCGTTATGGGTTTGATGTTGGGCACTGGCATATACACTGTTTTACGTTTGATACATCAATGGATAAAAATATTGTTTGGTTATATGATAGAGATGGCCATAAAATTGTTGAAACTGGGGCGCGTGAAATAATAGAAATAACTGTGTGTAGCGCGGATTATGAGGAAGTGTTTAGCACGATCTATTATAGGGGGGTATAGCAATTGGGAAAAGAGAAAGCGCGAAGTGCGGTAAATGAGAATGAGTCGGAGGCGCTCTTGTTTTTAGGTGTGATACTTTCTAATCCCAAGCTGGTTAGTTTGGAACTTAGTGCTATGAAAATGAGTGATCAATGAATGAGTGATGAAATAAAGATGGTGTTCTAAATGGATGCGGTAACTGGTGTGAAACGGCGTTATACTGCCTTGAAATCATGGGGTTTAACGAAGGCATCATTAAATGATATATGCGCGGATTATAATAAACGTATTGATGAGATTTTTAGTGAGGATGTGTTGGATGAAGATACTGTGCGGGAATTGGTGGTTACGATTCTTTCTAAAAAAGCTGTTGAATTAGTGTTACGGGATTTGGGGAAGTGAGTGTAATTGAAAACGTATGTGTTGATTGAGGAGGATGGCAATTGCCCCGTGGTGC
>SCLJ03000234.1_pt1 | contig 22619 bp, 23 predicted proteins | sample 7267891 | NCBI WGS metagenome assembly SCLJ03 (sample SAMN10721082, study PRJNA514188) | viral metagenome | isolation source: depth-stratified mine tailings core B | place: China: Fankou Pb/Zn Mine tailings
ACAATAATACAAATTGGTTTTCTAATTTTTTAATTAATATAATACAGGCTTTTGAAAATATTATTTTTTTATCTAATTGTTCTAATGTTTCATACATAATTTCATAAGTCCTAGTATTATGTTCTATATGAATAGCATTTGTTGTTGCTTCATATGATGCATATAATTTACTGATTCCTAAATTAGCTTCAGCCCGTAATGATATTTCTTCTGTTGGTTTAAGAACAATAATACAAATTGGTTTTCTAATTTTATAACTATCAGATATTTTCCCATCAATTTTAAGTATACAATCATGTGTAGTAACAAATTTATCACTATTATCCGTATTTTTTAAATTTATCGATAATTCTATTTTAAATAACTTTTTTTTAGCATCAATTGTCTTATTTTCATTATCAGACACTATTTCTTCTGGTATAAATTTATGAAATAAACTTTTAATAACTTCATTTGACATATATGTCTCGGGATTTTCTAAATCAAAATAATTAGGAACATCATAAATAGGTAATGTTTCTATTTGATTATATATTAAATCATTGTTATACATATATTTACATTTATCTACCTCAATATTAATATTAGACCTATGAAATCCATATATAGGAATATACATCAAAATAGTTCTACGTAATGAATTAATTATACTATAATCAACATTATTTCCCTCAATAATTATTCTCATTTCTTTATCATTATCAGTCTTTATTTCTTTTGTTTTAATATCCGGAACAGCATAAATATCAATTTCTTCATTTTTTATAGGTGAATCATAAATAAATTTATCTCCTTCCATTATAATATATGTATTATAATTATTTAAATAATTTTTAAATAATCAATTTTTTATTGTATTAAATATATATTTATTTGATATATTTTAAATTTTCATATTTAATACAATATTTTTGATTTTCCTTACATGTTTCCGGCAAAGTATATAACCATTTAGCAAATCCAGTTTGATCATTTGGTATTGTAGTAGATGGCATTATATAAAATTGTCTATCAAAAAAATTACCATATAATGAATTATCTATATTTTCATTATTAAAATAATTTTGAAGTTTATTATCTGATATTTTATTGTCATCCGCAATATGCGGGGATATTGCTCCTGAGCCTTGCTCAGGAGCAAGGTCATCCGCAATATGCGGGGAGCTGCAAGGATGCTGTGCATCCCTTCGCAGCCTCCGAGATAATCTATCGTAAAGCGATAAATTATCGGATGATATTGTTCCTGTGTCTTGTTCATGTGCAATGCCATCCGCAACATATGGAGATATTGTTTCTGAACTTTGCATATGTGTAAGGACATCTATATTCATTAAATTATTCTTCGTTATATTTTTATCTAAATCATTAATAAATGTATTAATTATTTTTTTATTATTAAGATAATTGATACTAATGAGAATAATAATAATAATAATAAATAAATATGTATATTTATAATTGGTTGAAAATAATAAATATAATATCATAATATATATTACAAGTCTTGTTAATGTATTTAATTTTTCTACTTTTGTCATAGATGGTGTCGGTATAATTTTATAAAAATTATTTTTATTGAATAGAATAGAAGGATATTGTAATAAAAATTTTGTTATTATAGTTGAATTATCTGACATAAAATATATCAATAAATAATAAATTTATTTATTAAGATGTATATTCAAGTATGTGTTCAAAATAATATAAGATAATGTCTAAATTAGTATATACGCCATTCCTGTTATTAACTACAAAATCAGCATGTCTTTGTGAAGGATATACATATTGTGTATATGAATCCTCAACATCTCTTAAATATCTAATTTTTATTTCATTAAATGTACGTCCTCTTTCATACATATCTCGTTCAATTCTTCTAAAAATCATTGTAGCTTCTCCTGCAGTAACAAAAATTTTTAATTTTAATAATTTTAATAATTCATATTGTGTAAATATTAAAATTCCTTCAACAATTATTACTTTTGCCGATTTTTTTATTATGGTTTCAGTTTTTCTACGATGTGTTGAAAAATCATAAATTGGATATTCAATTTCACCACCTGATATCAATATTTTTAAATGTTCTATTAATAAATTAAAATCTATTGATTCTGGTATATCATAATTAGTTTCTGAATTTCCACCTTTATAATACGAATCTTGATTAATTATTACAATATTTTCGTTAATAGAATTTTTAAATTTTATTTTTATTGTATTAATTATTCTTTCACATAATGTAGTTTTTCCTGAACCTGATCCTCCAGCCACACCGATTATATATGGAAATTGTATTTTTTCATTTAAAATATATGAATCATTCATGATAATTAATATCATGAATAAAATACAATATTTATATATTATTTTTATCAACTTTTTTAATTAATCCATATTTGCCATTTGATAATGATATTAATTTTTCACCATTTGGTAAAATAATTTCATTTCCTATTTGTCCATTTTGATTATTTGATTCTAATTTATTTATTGATTGATTATTTGGTATATTTAAAATACCCATTTGTTGCATCATTTGAAATATTTGAAACATTTGTTGCATTTGTTGCATAGTTGGTAGTGTATTAAATCCATTTTGTGTATCATTTGGTATTGTATTCATTGGATGCATGGAATTTGGCATTGGATTATTTATAGAATTTGGTACTGCATTCATTGGATGATTCATAGAATTTGGTATATCATATGATATTGTGGATGGTGTATAATTTGTGATATCTTGAACTGTATCACGCTTTAAATTCATTGTTTGTGGAAGTATTTGAGATTGTGACATTTGTGGTTGAAAATATGGAACATAACCATTTGTATTTGGAATAGTTTGTTGCATCATCTGTTGTTGTTGTAATGATTGTATATATTTTTGTGTATATTGTTGTAATAACATTGGGTTTTGTATAAATTGTTGTGCCAATAATGGATTTTGCATCATTGCATTATTTAATATTTGTTGTTGTATTTGACTTTGATTTAATTGTTGGTTATTGAATTGTGACCCACTTTTCATATTATTTTGTGTTATAACATACTGTTGACATGAACGGACCATATTATCTATTTCTTTTTCGGAAACTCCATAAAATGTACCTAAAGAATTACACATATAATAACAATTATATGATGGCATAGTGCTTATATTAGTGACATATCTACTTTCACCTTGAAATTTATCAACATCTATTAGACAGAATATTGATAAATTATTATTTGCTGCTACTTTTTCAAATGACATTTTTGCTCTTTTACAATCAGGATTATTTTTAGTATAAAACATTAAAACTATTAACTTATCTTGTATAGTTTCAAATATTTTATTTATTTGTGTAGCATCGACTATATGTATTAAATTTTCCATTAAATATAATACATATTCTCTTTTTAATTTCAATAAAAATAACACATTTATATGTGATTATTATTTAATAAATTTTTAAATTTATCTATATCTATATTATTATTATCATCTAAAACATTATTTAAAATATTTAATTTATCATCATTACCTAATATATCTCTAAATATCGTATCATTATCTTTTATTAATTTTAAAATTTCATTATATTCTGGATTATTTGAATTTAACATGTTTTCAATACGTTTAATTATTTCACTATTATCACCATCACCATTATTATTTTTTGAAAAAGAAATTAAATTATTTAAAATATTTTTTAATTCATCTGGAATTTGTTCTCCATCCGAAGAATTATTAAATGCTTCAGTGAACACTTCAGTCATTGTACCAATATTATTCTGAAAATCATCAATATCATTTTCAAAATCTTCCTTCATTTCACTTGCAACATTTTGAGCTATACTTATAACATGTTTAAACAAATTATCATTATATATATCTATTGACGTAATTTTATCTGCTATAGAATCAACCATTTTAGATAATGCATTATTATTACCTAAACCTTTCTTTTGAAAAATTTCTTTTACTTCTGATTTTGCATCATTAACATTTTTTTCATTTATAGATACTTTGGTCAATTTATTATTTAAAAAATTATCTAATGCCATTATATTATTCATTTTAATTTTTTCTTCAATTTGTGAAATTAAATTTAAAATTTCTTCTAACTGTAATAAAGAATTATCAAATATATTTTTTTTTAAAATATTTGATTTACTATTCATTTGATTTATTGTGAGCAATATTTGTGAAATATAAAATAATGAACGCGTATATTGCCATAATAATTCTTGATATTTGTTTTCCCTAATCATAAATATTAATGGTATATTAGTAAATATATTAATATTATTTTTAATAGCATATTCCATCATTTTATCTAAATTATTTTCTTTTAATGAATGATGTTCATGTAATTTAATAATATTTATTTGGTTATTTTTATCATTAATATTAACGGGATTCCCATTGTCATCAATTTTGAGCACTAAATTTAATCTTTTTAATAATTTTCTACAAAAAATTTCATCATTTGATTCTTTAAATTTATTTTCTTCATCTATGTTCATTTCTATATTTTTTAATTTATTATATAATTTGATACACATATCTAATATATTATCCAGTTCTGTACCTTTATTCACATAAATACCCATTTTTATATAATATGTTAAATGTTCTAAAAACATTTTGATATTAACAACGTTTTCCATTATATATATATTTAAAGAATCAAATAATTTTTATATTATCGCATAAATATATTTAATGAAATTTAAATATATTTATTTTAAATTATTAAAAACAGTTTTAATAAAATATACATGTGCAAAAATAGTAACATTTAAAAATTTTTTTTTTATATCTTCTTTACTATCAGAGGATAAATTTTTCCACATTTCTTTAAATGAATCAGACTTGATGAATGCAAATTCATTACCTACTTCCACTTTAGCATTATTATATGATTTCCTTAAAAAAAATTCTTCATCCTGATTATATATATATGGTGCATATTCTAAAACAACTAATGTAAAATTATCAACAGGTAATCTAATATTTAATTTCATTGCATTTTCTAATAATAATTTATATCCACCAAATTTAACTTCATTTTCTTTTCCTATTTCTTTAGTAATTTCTGTAATCATTGAAAATAAATCTAATGATTCTTGATTAAATGCCTGTATAATTTCCATATCATTCATTATATTCGCCATTTGCATTATCATTTGTTGAATTTCATTATTTACTTTTTCCAAAGCATTAATGACTTTCTGTAATTGTTTTTGTTCCTCCGCCATTATTATAATCAATAATTATATAATTTTTATATGGATTAAACAAATTGTTATTGAATATTTTATTACACATCATCTAATCTATCGTTTCTTGTAGGATGGCCTCTGGAAATATTATCAGAACATTTTGAATATAAATTTTGTTTATCATTCCATATAATATGATTTGTATCTTGTGGATCATATGGTAATATATTGAAACGATCAATTTCTTTTTCTTTATTCATTCGTTGTTTAGTCATCTGCAATATGGGTGGAGCTGCAGGGATGCTGTGCATCCCTTCGCAGCCCCCAAGATAATCTATCGCTTCGCGATAGATTATCTGAGGATATTGGCCCTGAGCCTTGGTTAGGGGCAAGGTGCTGTTCGCAGCCTCCGAAGATAATCTATCGCTTCGTGATAGATTATCAGAGGACACATTCTGAATCCCCGATGGAATCATATTTCTTTGTAATGAAGATTCAACATTAATATCTTTTAAATCATTCGAAAAAATATTGTTCTCCGATAATCTATCGTTTTGAAATCGATTATTTCGAAGGTTGCGCTGGAATGATTCACATTCAGGCAGATCCCTATTAACTTTCATTATATTTTGTTTATTACCATATTCATATGGATTATGATAATTATATGGATCTTGTATAGTTGGTTGTTGAATATTATTCTCAAATAAATTATATGATTGATTATTTTTTTTCCCATTTCTAGTTGGTTCAGAATTACGATAGCCTATATTATTTGTAAAATTTTTATTAATATATTTTTGTGAATTTATTTTTTCTGTTTTTATTTTTTCTAAATATGCTTGAATATAAGTTATATCATCTATATTTAATTCATTAATTGGATTATTGGAAGATGTATTAAACATTGGTGATGTCAAATAATTTAATGAATTTTGTATCTTATTTTGCATAATTATTATATATATTACTATTATTTTTTCATAAATATTACATATATGAACTTTAATTAAATATAAATGATTATCTCAAAAATTTTATAAATTATGATATTATATTTATTTATATAATTATTATAAAAGTATAATTATAAATAATAATAATGAATGATTATCAAGAAAAAATAAATAAATATAATTATATCGAAAAACAATTACAAAATTATAATGATTTGACTGCATATAATAATGATTCTATTATAGAATTTGCAAAAATTTTATTCAACAAATCAACAAAAGAATTAAATCATAATTTAACTCTATTATTGCTAGATAAATGTATGGAAACATCAGATATATTTTCTATGTTATTAGAACTTTTATTATATGGTTTACATATTTTAAATATTGAAAATATATTTAATATAGAATCAATAGATGATATTGTATTTGATATTAAAAAATATTTGCGGTCAGCAGGAATTGATGTTTATTTTCATGAAGAATATATAGATGATGAACCTATTTTATATCGTGATAGAAATGATTATTATGTACATATTGTATTACGACCACCAAAATTTTTATGTCCAAAAGGATGGTATGTACTTAATTATAGATTAATAGAAAATAATAAATTTAATATTTTAACAAATTTAGAAAAATTTAAAGCATTTTATATTTCTAAAAATAATAAAATAATTACGATTAATTTCAAATTTTTATGTACATTATGAAAATCCATTTTTTAATAATCGTAATTCATCTAAATATTCATTTTGTAAATTTTTAACTAATTCTTCATCATGACTAGTATCCATCAAATCAAATGATATGATATTTTCATCAATGTCAATAATAGATAATATTTCCTTTATATGTTTAATTACATGTTTTGGTGCTTTTTTTTCATATGCATTATTGCTATGAACATCAAATTTAATATTTGTATTTTCATTTATTTTGGTAATAATAATTAAAATTTTATCAAATATTTCAGTTTGTTTATTTAATTTTTTAATACTATTTTTATTTACACACATAGAATTCAAAATATTTGATATTATCAAATCTACTTTAATAATATTTTTTGCTTTTTCTATTTCTTGTATATAAAAATCAAGATTTGTAATAAATATATTTACACATTTTATTTCATCTAATCTTTTTTGTTCTTCTTCATCTAATTTTTCTTTATATTTTAAATACTCTAATTTTTTTTGTTCTCGAATAAAATATAATTCGTTATCCATATCATATAATATATTTCACAAATTGAAAGATCATTCAATAAATATAAATTTCAATTTTTTAATTGTCGTAAAAATTTTTGATAAATAATATTTAATAAAATATATATGAGTTTATATAATATATTATTCTATAGTAATAATTGTAAATTATCTCAAGAATTTTTAGTTTTAATGAAAAATGAAAAATTAGATAAATATTTTTATTTTATATGTATCGATAATAATAAAATACCTCAAATAAAATATACACCTACATTAATTATAAAAGGAATTCCTACACCATATGTTGCTAGTGATGCATTTGTTTGGCTTTCTAAAATAAAACAATGGAAAATAAATATGATGTTGCAAAAATTGTCATCTGCACAACAGGAATATTTAAAAACTATTAATAATAATTTAGTAACAAATACAAATAATAATATTATTAGTTTTAGTAAAAATGAAATGGAAGGAATGACTGATTTATTCGCGTATATACAAGAAGATAATGCTATTCCACATAGTTATTTTGATTATAATGATATTGGTAAGGAATATATTTTAACTCCACCACTTGAAAATGGACAATATAAAATAAACGCTGATAATAAACATCGTTTAAATAGTTCAAAAACACAAGAACTGAAAAATAAATTAGAATTTGAACGTAAAAAACAAGATGAAATATTTAAACAACATATTGATAATTTTAAGGAACAATATAATAAGTAATTATTTTATTATTCGTTAAAATTTTTGAATATATATTTATTTAATTCATTCAAATCAACATCATTTATATTTATAATTTTATCAACAACTGATGATGTTATATCTATTATTTTTTTCTCATCATTAGATTCAAGAATACAAAATGTTATGTTTGTCAAATTATTATTTAAATCTTTTAATTTGCCACATGGTATTGAAAAATCGTATAAATAATAAAGAATATACGAATGAATTTTGTCATATATATTAGCACCACCAATAATTATATTATGATATCCTTCATTATTATCTTCAATTACAAATCCATAAGTCCCCATACCTAAATAATGATATAATAATATTTCTTTAGCATTTATATTTGTTTTTATTATTTTAAACATATAATTATCTTGTTCTAATGTCCCAAATTTTAAATATTTGCCCTTAATTTTTCTTGTTGGAATTTTATTAATAAAAATTTTAGACATTTGTATTTATAATCTAATTTATTATAATTGATTTGTAAATAACTTAAAATTTCAATTTTTTTTAAAAAAAATTGAAATTTTAAAATTATTTTATAAATGATATATTAATAATATAATATTATGAATAATATGAATTTTCGAAGATTAATGAATGAAATTACTATATTAGAAAAAAATAACGATGATGATAAAAAATTATTTATTGTAAATCGTGTTGGAGATGATATATTTCATTGGGAGGCATTAATAATAGCGCCGGAAAATAGTTTATATGAAGGATTTAAATTTAAATTAGATATACAATTACCTTCTAATTATCCGATAAATCCATTAAAAATTAAATTTGTTACTCCTATATTACATTTAAATGTCAATAAATATGGTGATATTTGTTTAGATATATTGAAAAAAGAATGGTTATCTATTTCTAATATTAGAACAGTATTGATATCTATTATTAATTTATTGGCAGAGCCAAATGTGGAAGACCCATTAAATCATGAACTTGCTAATTTATATATAACAGATAAAAATAAATATAAAGAAAATATAATAAAACATTGTAAAATACATGCTATCAAAATTTAAATGAATCAAATTAATAATATTTAATATGATTCATTATTTAATTGAAATTATTTCTCAATTGTTGAGGTGCATTACAATTATTAATAGAATAATTGCTATTTTGACAAACATTTGTATTTGGTAAGGTATATCCTGGATTTGTTGGTCTTTTCATATTTGAGATTACAATAGCATCTTCACCTGGATAACCTCTTTCATGAATATATGGAGTAATATTTGGAGGAATTCTTACATCATTTGTTAATAAACAACCATTTGATGTACAAAAAGGATGTTTAGATATATTACATTTACTTGCTAATTTATCCATACCTCTTAAACTTGATTCAGCATCAACTCTTGATACTTGATCTTTAGAATATTCATTTGGTGATTTACATAAATTTTCACAATTAATATATTTATTAATATCCATTGTTAAACCTAATGGTCCCGTACTTTGTTTTACATCTTGTTGGAAAGCACAATTATCATACATATTACGAGTAAATATTCCCGACATTATTTATAATATTATCAAAGATTTTTTGTAACAATAATTCAAATTATCCTTATATAATAAATAATTTTATATTTTAATAAACAAATTAAATTTGTTAATTAAAATATATTTTATAATAAATTTTGAAGATCATTTGACAATACAACTAATTTATTAGTTTTCGAAGATCTATTTAACTCGTCTACTCTTATCATTTCATTTATTCTATTTGCTTTACTAACTAAGACAAAACTAATAGCAGTTCCTTTTCTTCCATAACGTCCACTTCTTCCTATTCTATGTGTATATGTTTTTGGATCATCCGGCATATCAAAATTTATAACAAGATTTACACTTTGAACATCAAATCCACGAGATATTACATTAGTTGCTATTAAATATCTAAATTTACCATTTTTAAATCCTCTTTGAACATTATCTCTTGTTTCATTATCTAATGAAGAATGTAATATTTCAGAACTTATTGATACTGGCATAGAATCTAATAATTCTTTTATTTTACTCGCAGTTTCTATCCTATTTATAAAAATAATACATTGAGATATTCTACATTGACTTATAATATCCTTTAAAACTTCTTTTTTCGTATCAAAACTATCCACTATAACATAATATTGTTTAATACCATCTAATGTATATTTTTCTGGATCAAGAATAACAAGTAATGGTTCTTTAATAAAAGGATCATATTGTCTAAAATATTTTCTCGCAATATCTAAAGAATCCCGTGATACTGTTGCAGAAAAAAATAAACGTTGTGTCTTTTTTTTTGGTAATTCTTTTATTATTAATTGTATTTGTTGTTCTGTAGATAATATATTACTTGATTTATTAGATCTATCAAAATTAGATTCTATAAGAACATCAAATTCATCAATACAAATAGCTTTTAAATAATCTAATTTGATACATTTGCATTTTGGATTAAAAAGAAATTCATATAATTTTCCCATTGTACATATTAAAATTTGTGCTTCTTTAATATCATTCATCTGTTCACGTATCGTTTTTGGTTTATTATACATATTTGAAGTAGACATAGATTGTCCTTTAAATCCACCTAATACAACATTTTGTACACCTCTTCCAATACATAATTCTATTTTTATTTCTGATGATAATAAAAATTTTGCTTCATCATATATTTGTTTAGCAACTTCATGTGATGATGTAACTATAATAAATTGCAAGGATGGATCCTTATAATCTATGTGCCATGCTAAACTTAATAAAAAAGCATATGTTTTTCCACTTCCTGAATAAAATTGTACAACGGCATCTCTACCTTGTATTAAATATGGAATACTTATACTTTGTACCGTTGATGGAATTGTAAATCCTTTTGCAAATATCCTTTTGATTAAATTTTTTACGCGTATCGTTTTTTCTTCTACAAATTCATTCATAAATTTATCATATTCATCATCACTCAAATTCTTAAATTCTTCTTTACTTAATTCATCCCATTTACCCATCATCATATTATTTACTGCATTCATACCTAAATGTAATATATTAACCTTATTTGTTACTTTATCATATAATTTAATATGTAGACCATGATCTCTGTCATAATAGGGTATACAATCACTAAAATCATTTAATAATACTAAATTTTTATCATTAACAAAAAAAATTGTATCATCTTTTTTATAACAAATTAAATCTGCGTTTAATAAATTATCATCTGTTTTATCTTCCATTTTATTATTTTATTATAATGTTTTATCTTTAAATTGAATCGAGAAATAACTCGTATATTGTTTATATATATAATATTATAGCTAATATAATTATTTTTCAATTTTTAAGGATATGGTGCATAAGTACAAATAGTTTTGCATGTTTTTGTTTTATTTAAATTTTCAACTGGAAATAAATTTTGTTGATTCAATGGAATTTGCCAAGTAGCCTTATGATTATCTTTTGCCTCTAATCTCGTATTAATCTCAAAATTTTCAAAAATTTGACATTGTGGATCATGTAATGGATATTCTAATCTCAAATCATGTACATTTAAACTTCTATCAAAAGAAGGATTTGTATGTCTTGTATATTCCGTTTCTATATTTGATGGACAATCATTAACAATTTCTGTCTTAAACATACTTAATGGTGGTAATTTTTCTTGTTCATTAGATTTAGTATTTATTTTATTATAACCTCTTAAAATTGAATCAACATCAATTTTTTTACCAATTATATCTGGTACATCATTACCATTTCTTGGATAATTTGCTGAAAAACATTTATTATAATTTGTATTATAATTTGGATCCAATTTATATATTAATGGATCAGTACTTCTTTTAATTTGTTCTTTGAATGCGGCTTGATCATATTTAAGATGTGTAAAATTTCCTGACATTATTATATATAATAATAATATTTTAACTTGATATTTTTATTTCCATAATATTTATATATTATATAAATTTTTGATATATATATTATTAAAATCATTTTTTGACGCATATAATAAATGTAAAATATAATCTATGTTTATAAATGAAATCAATACATACATCATCTGATTATGAACATAAATTATCATCATTATTTAAAAAAACTCCAAAAAAAATAGATAAAAATTTATTATTTATAAGTGAAAATTTAACTGATAATACAAAATCCATTAATAATATTTTAAAGGAAGACGTTAGTAAATCCAAAAATTATTCAAAAATAAAAAAATCAAAAAATATTAATTCCAATTCAATATTAAATGATAATAATTCTTATTTATCACAATTTGAAACACAAACATTTGATTGTACAGGATCACCTAGTGCTATGAATGATTTATATAAAACAAATGATAAATTTAAACTAGCCGATCTAGAAAGACAATTATCATATAAAAATGGATGGTCTGATATAAATAATTCAACTACATATAATATTTTTGCAGATGATGAATTAACACATAATAATATGATTCCACATTTCGATAGAAAATTTAAATATGGAACAAATGATTTATTAAACGAACATGTTATGGATTATAAAAATGAATTATTTACTGGTAATATTAAATCTTGGAAAAATAAAAAAGAAAATAAACCATTATTTAAACCTGTAGCTAATTTAACTCATGCATATGGTATGCCAATTAGATCAGATGAAGAATTAGAAAGATATATTCCATCAAGATATCATCAAAATGAAAAACCAATTGAACCTATAAAAGTTGCACCAATAATTAATAGTACATTTCGTATTATGCCAAAAACAGTAGATGAATTAAGAATTAAACCAAAAATTACATATGAAGGAAGAATAATTAATGGTATGAAAGGTCAAAAACGACCAGTTCAAGCTGTTGTAAATTCATACCGTCCTGAAACATTTAAAATTAATTCACAAGATGATCTATTACCAAACACTGATATTAATATGGCACCAAAAGTCAAAGAAAATTATATTTTGAAAGATACAGATCGTATTAAACAACATTTCGAATATACAGGTGGTGCATATACATCCGATACATCAATCGGTAAAAATGTTCCAGAATATATGAGAGAAAAATATAAATATGCCCACAAACAAAATTTTATACTACCAGAACCTTTACAAAAATTGGCTAGAGAAGAATTAATTTATAATCCTAATCATGAATCATATGACATACCTTTTAATAACAAATCACAAACATGCGAAAATAATTATTTAAGTTCTCTTACCAATAAAAATAATATATATACAAATATAACTAACATAAATGAACCTACATTAAAAGAAATAACGATGTCAGAACAAAAAAATACCAATATTTTGCCAAATACAATGAGAGGCACTGTGCAACATATTGATATTGCTAATCCAACTCTTCGTGAAATAACACAAGAAAATAAATTAAATCCACATATTGAATTTCATACACAACAAAGAGTTTATCATTCAGATGAAATTAATCCAACAATTAAAGAGACTACGATTGAAACTATAGAACCTACAAATTTTTATCAAGATAAAAATATTTACGCACAACTTGGTGATAATTTTAAAACCACTTTGAAGGAAGAAACAACACAAATACCATATCAAACAATAATTACACCATTAAATAATAAATTAAACACTAGTCAACATCAAGATGCTGTTAGAACAACTCTTAAAGAAAACATTGTTCAATCACCTTTACAAAAACAATTATCAAATATAAATAATAAATTAATTATTGGTCATCAAGATATTCCAAAAAATACTTTAAAAGAAAATATAACGAATATACCATACCAAACAATATTAAATCCAATAATTAAACATGGACAATGTAATTATCAAGATAGTGCTAAAGAAACTTTAAAAGAAGAAACAATACAAATACCTTATCAATCTATGTTAACCCCCATAAATAATAAATTAGGTAAAATTCATGATCAAAATGAAATAAAAACAACATTAAAGGAAGAAATAATTCAAATTCCCTATAAATCGACGATAACTCCATTAAATAATTTTGGGAAAACACATATTCAAGATCAAATAAAAACTACTCTAAAAGAAGATATTATTGAAATACCTTATCAAAGTATAGTGACTCCAATTAATCAAACAAAATATCAAAATCATAATCAAGATATTGCAAAAACTACAATGAAAGAAAATACAAATGAAATACAACGTCAAACAAATATTTATCCAATAAATAAATACACAACTGTACCATTACAAGATGTTGCCAAATCGACAATTAAAGAAGAAACAATACAAATTCCATATCAATCAATTATTTCTCCAATAAATAAACAAATACATACATCATATCAAGATATTAATAAAACTACATTAAAAGAAACTATTAAAATTCCTTATCAAACAGTAATATCACCAATAAATATACAATCAACAACACCATATCAGGATATAGCAAAAACAACACAAAAAGAACAAATAAGTCAAATTCCTAATAAAACAATAATTTCATCAACAAATATGCAAATTTCCGTACCATATCAAGATATTGGTAAATCCACTTTAAAAGAAGCAATAGATAATAATTATCAAACACCTATAAATATAACAAATAATAATACGAAAGTATATAATCAAGATATTTCTAAAACAACAATAAAAGAATCAATGGTAGAAAATCCATATAATACATTAACTACTGGAATAAATCAAATACAATCTGCAATGGCTTCATTTAATTATAAACCATTAAAAACAACATTAAAAGAGGAAATAGTAGAAAATACAAATAACACATTAACAACAGGAATAAATCAAATACAAGGTAAGGCATCTTCATTTAATCATATTCCATTATCCAATACAATTAAGGAAACAAATATAAATAATAATTATATAAATTATCCTAATTATAATATTAATTCAAAAGGATATGGTTATATAAGTGAAAAAATGTTTGCACCTAATACGAATAGACAATTTACATCTCAGGAGGTATATATAACTCCGGTTAAAGGAAATTTACGTGAAAGGAAAAATGATGATATACATAATGCACGCATAAATGAAACAAAAGAATTATTACATCAATATAGATCTCCAACAAATAGTGGTGAAAATAAAGGTCCAATAAAAGAAAATATAAATGCACAATTTAAAAATGATAACAATAAATCGAATAAAGTATTTGTGGGATACAGTTTTAATAATCAACAAGATAGAGTACAATCAAATAATATTTGTAAAATACCAAATAAAAAAATTTCTACAGATTTAATAATAGATCCATCAATTATTGAACAATTAGATAAAAATCCTTTCAATATAAAATATAATCCATATGATAAATAATTAATTAAATTAATTATTTATTATAATTAAATATCTAAAGTGTTATAAGATACATTTGTATCTGGTGATATTTGTGGATCGTGTGATGAAATATTTTTCATTTTTATATCTCTATTTTTTTTAAATTTTATTATTTCATCTAATATAGCTTTCTGATCTAAATCTAAAATTCTAATTTCTGTATAATATTTATTTAATAATTTATTAATAAAATTATATGACATAATAATATGATGTAATGTTTTAGCACCTGTTATAATAATAGCACCAGTTTGAAATACAAAAATAGATGGTTTATTATTATCATCATAATGATATTTTATATTAACACAAGAATGACCGCCTGTTGGTTCATATTTGCATTCAACATAACCTATTTCTGTATCTGTTGTATTTTCTTTATGATTTTTTCTTAATAATTTATATAATCAAGTTCTGTCTATTTTATAATCCAATTTAAAATTAGAATTTATCATACGAATTTTTATGTCATAAATTCCTATTTTATTTGGTTCATTAATAAAATTGATATGTATTTTATTTCCATTTTTATTAATAATATCTTTTCCTCTTTTTAATATTTTTATTAATGTATTTGTTACATTAATAAAATCATCCATATCTTTACATCCAGTCATTTGCAAAGAACCATTTTTGAAAACTTTAATATTAATATAATTTCTTGAAGGATTATTCATTGGTTTCATTAAAATAGTAACTTGATTATAAAAATTTTTATTACTTAATTTTTTTTTTGTTTTAATTACAACTATTGTTCTATTTGTCGCAGGATCTTTTCTATTGCCGAATTTAACACTAACTATTTCATTTTCTTTTAAAACAACATTTTTTGCAAATGACTGGATGTAAAGATATGTATGTAATTTACAATCCAATGTTATTGTTGATATTATAATTTTATGTTCTTCTAAAAATTTTTTTTCATTATTATATCTTTCAAGAGTCAATTTATTTAAATTATTATTTTTTATATCATCTGTGCAAAATAATTTATCAATATGTGATAATTTATTTAGTAATGGTTTTGATGTTTTTGATCCACTATTTCTTATTTTATTCATAATAATTATTAGATAATTAATATTTATTTAAATATTAATTAGTTTCAATTTTTTAAATATAATTTTATATAATATATCCATATATAATATATATGGATCTCATAACTATATCAAATAAATCATCTAATAATAGTTTATCGAGTATAAAATTACAAAATTCCATTGATCAGGTAGGAACCGGATTTAATACAGATGAAATGCCTGCAAGTGATATTATGACTATTTCCTCGAATATACATAATAAAATAGGAAATATAGATATTTTAGAAAATAAATTAAATTTAATTATACAGCGTACTAAAAAATTACTAGAACCATCAATAAATTCCATTAATGATTCTTTAAATGGAGGAAAAAAAATAAATAAATTAAAACGTCAAAAAAAGAAAAATCCTATTTTAGTAAAAGAAAATCAACAACCATATAATATTAAAAATAAAAAAAATATTAAATCAACTACACATTCTTCAAATAATAAAAAATATAAATCTAATAAAGAAATAAATGATTATTTGTTTAGTGATTCTATATTTACACTAAATGGATAATTTTATTATTAAAATTATTATTAATTTAAATAAATAATTAAAATAATAAATATATATGAGGATTATTTCATGGGATGTCGGAGTTATACATTTAGCATATTGTATATTAGAATATATAGAAAATGGAACAGATAGTATAGTTAATATAATTGATTGGGATGAAATAAATTTAATTGAAGATGATAGAATCAAATTAAAATGTTGTGGTATTAAAAAAGGAAATGAAAAATGTAATAAAAATGCATCATATTATTTACATATAGATAAATATATTGGATTATGTAAAACTCATTTGTCACAAAAAAATAATTTTTGTAAAAATGAATATATTTTTGATCTATTCAAAAAAATAAGTGTTGATAATAAATGTATGTATTTAACAAAGAATAATATAATGTGTGGAAAAAATAGCAAATATATATATACATTTAATAATGAAAAAAAATATTTATGCAATATGCATTATAAAGTAGAATTAAAAAAAAAATTAAAATCATATTTACCACAACCAATTAAAAATTTAATGGTAAAAAAATTTCCAACAGCTATATTACAATTAAATTTAATAAAAAGATTAGACAATTTAATGGAACATTTTTCTAAATTAAAAATTGAAGAAGTTATTATTGAAAATCAACCCTCCATAAAAAATCCTAAAATGAAATCTATTGCAAATACATTGTTTGATTATTTTATGATTCGAGGATATGTAGATAAAATATATAATATTAATATCAAACAAATAAAATTTATATGCCCGAGTAATAAACTTAAAATAAACAAAAATAATACTATTGAAATTTTCAAAGCAAATAAAAATTCAAAAGAAAAATACAAATTAACGAAACAATTATCTATTATTTATACAAAACAATTATTAAAAAATGATCCAATACAACTAGAATATCTTGATTTATATACAAAACAAGATGATTTATGTGATGCTTATTTACAAGGAAGATATTATTTAGAATTTATCAAAAAAAAAATTAATTAATTTATTAAAAAATAAATTAATTATTCATTATTATCTATATTGACTTTCATTGATGAAAGTACAGAATATTTATTATTTAATGGTTTTGAACGTTTTAATGTATATTTATCACTATCATCACTATTTATATTCGCAGAATCCGTATTATGTTCTTCTACTATAATGTTAATTGGTTTTATTGGAGGCACAAAAATTATATAATTTTTATTTAAAACATTGAATGTTTTCCTATATACATCTATTGTTATTTTTGGATCTCCCCCATAATCTCCAATTATTTCTTTTGGTGGTGCTTCTTTAATATCTAATGGATCATCCACATTTAAACCATATAATTCTCTATATAATTTATATATTAATGTTGTGCGTCTATTAGTTTTAGAATCTTTTATATAATAAAGATTGTACGCCAATGCACAATTAAAACTACAAAAACATCCTCTAACATAATATATATTATTATGATATAATTCTGGTAAAAAACATGGTAAATTATTAAAATTATATGAATCCCACCAACATTTTTTATCCGTTTTTTTAATACTTATTTTTTTATCAGTAGTATATGAAATAAATGATATATTATTTACATATATTTTATTAGTTTTATCAATTTTCTTTTTTTTTTCAAATTTTTCTAATTTTGATTTAAGTAATGCTATTATTTTTTCGTTTTTACAACATTTATGACATATGGAATCATTTGGAATATCATTATTAAACATTCCTTCAGATGAATCCGAAGTTTCAATATTTTTTTTTAAATTATCATTATTTGTTAATTTACATATTTTTGATGGATCAATATTTAATCTTAATATTACTGCTGAATCATCTTTATTATTATTTTCAGATTCGTTCGTTTTTGTTACAATTTCATCAGTATTATTTAAAATTTTTTGTATTCTTCTTCCTCTCTTTTTGACAGCAGATATTTTTGTTTTATTCAATTTTGAAGTTTTTGAATTATATTTATTTTTATTAATTGGCATTTTATTATTATTAATGTCATTCATAATATTTTTATTAAAAAAATCAATTTTTTTATTCATTGAATAACATATAAATAGTTTAATTCTTTAAGCAATAAATATATTTATATCATATTATTTTATAATAATGCCATTAAATGAAATTAAATTTTATATTATACAAAATATATTAATTAATGATAATTTTAAATTTTTTTTAAATACCATTACGATTAAAGATATCGACAATTTAAATTGTTATATACATAATAAAATGTTTTATAACCTTATAGAATTGATAGATAAAATTATAAATAAACAAAATATAGATCTTAATAATATTATTATTTCTATTACACAATATGATAAATTATGTGAAAAATATAATCTTAATCTGAAAAATATTTTATTAGAAACAAAATTATTATATTTCAATAACTTTACAGGTGGTAATGGATATAATGATTATATTAATACAATTTTATCTATGAAAATTACATATGAAAATATTAATTTTATTAATTCAAATTTAAAAATAGGTTCATTAAAACGAATGGAAATAGAAAATTCTTATTTTATTATCAATGTTAATTTATTAAATCCATATATTAAAAAATATCCCAATATTTTTAATGATTTTAAAATAATTAAAAAAGGTAATCTGTATTTTATTCCAATAAAAAATATTATAGACACTAAATTTATTATTAGAATTAAAAATAACTATTATCTTAATTTATTTTCTTTTCAAAAACAAATACTTCTTTTAAAAGAAAAAATAATACACACAAATTTAAAACATAATAATCAATTAAGTAATACAATGAATATTATTGTTCCAAAAGATGTCATGCAATATTTATTTACAATCGCATATAATAATATTAATGAATTTAATAAAATATTAAACATTTTAAATATACATATTTATAAAAATAAAACTAAAAAAACATTTATTATTTCAAAAATATATTTAGATACATTTAATATTAAAATAAAAAATGGTAAATTTATTTTTCCTCCTAATTTCAGACACGATATAATAATTAAAAGTCATATGGATTATATCACAATCCCTAAAACATTCATTATAGATTATCTTAATAAATTAAAAATTCCAATTGAAAAATTAAAAATAAGAATTGTCAAAAAAAATATATATTTACTTCCATATAAATATTTCATTTATTTGAATTTAAAAATAAATAATAATGGAACTATTATTTATCCACTTGATATTAAAAATAAATTAATCATGATATCAAATAATCAATCATCTCAAAATACTAAAATAGAAAATCCAACTGAAATTCATATCAAACCAGAATCTTTGCAAAATGAAAAAAATCAAATCGAACCGATAAATAAACCAGAAACTTCACAAAATCAAATTGAATTGACAAATAAACCTGAAACTTCACAAAATGAAATCGAATTGACAAATAAACCAGAAACTTCACAAAATCAAATTGAATTGACAAATAAACCTGAAACTTCACAAAATGAAATAAATAAAATTGAATCGATCAATAAACCAATTGAAAATTTGTATTCTATATTTGAAAAAATATTAGATATAAAAAATACAAATGATCAATTAAATGATAAAATTAAAAAAATTAAACAACAAAATATTGATGAAACAAAAACAATTAATCAATTAAATAATCCAAATAAAAAACAAATTGTTCAAAATAATACTATCGAATTAGATAAGGAAATAATTAAAAATAAAAATGAAAGTATATTAGTAAGGACAATACCAATTAATAATATTTAAAGTTTTACTATATCTTTTTTTCTATTTTCATATTCTGTTGTTTGTTTTCTTGTACTTCTTGTTGAACTATTCGTATATTTTTTATTTGAACTTGTAATTAGTTTTGATAAATTTTTTTTTTTAGAACTTTGAATAATTTCACTATCATCAATAGGGACATCTAATGATTCTACAACATTATTAATATCTTCAATTTTGTTTGATTTTTTGGGTGTATCAATATCTTTTTGTTCTTCTATTTCTGTATCAAAAATATTATCATTATTAAAGATATTATCAGAATTTTTATTTAATTCTTGATTATTATAAAATCTAGGAACAGTTTTTGAATCCGATAATAATTGATTTTTAAGTGCATTTTCAGTTATAAAATTATTTTGTAATGTTTGATATGTATTTTTTTGATTATTTTCATTCATAAATTGTTGATTATGTAATTGTCGTTCATATTGATTTTTCATTGTTTCTAATTGTATTTTATATGCTTCAAATTGTGCCTTTTGTTCATCCAATAATTTTTTTCTTTCCTTTTCAAAATCTATTTTTTCATTATTTTTATCTATTGATTTATCAATCGATTTTGTAGTAACCTCTGTTGTTGTTTCTGTTGATTTATTTTTATTAAAATTTCTTATTTTTTCTAAAATGTCTTTATTATTAGGTGATGATGATTGATTATTTATTTTTTCATTTTCATTATTATTATTACCTTTCATGAATCCTCCTAAAAGTTTTCCTAAAATATTTGGATTATTTTTAATGGTATTTCCTAATCCACTTGAACCAAATAATGCTTGACTTAAATGATATGTTACACCACTCATAATTATCATGAATAATAATTTAATTTCAGGTGACATTTTTCCACCTTTATCTTTATATTTTTCATATAGATCTTCTAATACTTCAGTATAATCATCTATATCTGCAGCTATTTGTTTGGACCAATCTTTTAATTTAAATGCAAATGGATCATATTTTTCATTCAAAAATTCAATTCCGCATATTACATTTAATAAAATACTTTTGTAAAATTTTACTTGATTTGTTTTATTACGTTGCTCTTTATGCATAACATATTCTGCTTCCATTTCATCTGGATCACTATCTATCGTATAATCCCTGGATAATTTAATATTATATTTCTTTACCAAATCTTGTAATTTAGAATAAGTTTCTCTTTGTCTCGCACGTTTTTGTTCCGGCGTTTCAATATATTTTTGAACATTATCAATTAATTTATCAGCCAATAGTGGTTTTTCACTAATTTTTTTGTTTTCTGATTTTAATTTTTTTTCTGATTGAAAATGCTGTTTTTCTTGAGAAAATGGCACTGCCTCTATTTTTTTCCCGTATATACTTTTAACAGAACTTTGTGATTTTTCTGTTTCCGTATCTGAATTATCAAAATCAACATCTATATCTTCTTTATTATTACTAGTACCAATTGTATGTGATGGTAATTCTTCTTCTTTTTCACTTGTTATATTATCTTATGATTTTTTTTTATTTCCCGATGAAAATTTTTTAGCTTCAGTAACTATTCTACTATCTAATTTATGATTTTTATGACTCTCCAATTTTGCACCTAATTTATGTTGCATTTCTTCATCCCAAACAGGTCTTAATTGTTCATCAAATTTATCTTCATTAATAAAATAATCAAATAAATAATCAGTTTGTTTATCAGTACTGAATTTTTTATTAACATTTTTATTAATATTTTTGGACATGCTCTATGTTATAATCTTAGAAAGTTATATCTAAGATTATAACATAGATATTTAAGTTATATTCTT
>SCLJ03000195.1_pt2 | contig 22484 bp, 26 predicted proteins | sample 7267891 | NCBI WGS metagenome assembly SCLJ03 (sample SAMN10721082, study PRJNA514188) | viral metagenome | isolation source: depth-stratified mine tailings core B | place: China: Fankou Pb/Zn Mine tailings
TCTCTCAGAACTCGTGGGAGACATTAGAAAGGCGAAGGGACGAAAACATGAACTGGCTTGACTTGTCGCTAACTCTCCTGCGCGCGTGGCTCGTGCTGAATGTTGTCTGCGTGCTTCTCTTCGTCGGGTGGGTAGTGTGGACGCTGACCCGCGATCCCTTTTACGCATGGCTGCGAAGACGGGGACGGAACCACCTGCAAGTTTCACGGAGAAAACTAAGGAGGCTCATTAGGACGCGATGAAACAAGACACGCTCCCCCCGAAGCTGCAGAAGGTGGCCGATCGTATCGCCGCTGACTTGAAGCGCGCGAGAAACGAGGGCACCGTTTACCCCGGCAAGGAGATTACTGGCAAGGTCTTAGCAGAGCGTTACTCAGTCTTTTTCCACGAGAGCTACACTGATGCCGATATTCGAGAGGTGGTGAACTATCGCCGTCGCGTGTACCACGACCCGATTGGCAGCACACCGAAAGCGAGTGAGGAAAAGGGAGGTTACTTCTACGCCTGCAGCCTCAACGAGCTGTCGCACACGATCGCACACCTTACGAGTCGGCTTGAAAAACAAAACGGAGCATTGAACGGCTTGAAGCATGCTTTCGACCCACAGGTGCCCGAACTTTTTTAACCAGAAGGAGAAGGAAATGGAAACAAAGGTAGAAATGACTGCTATCCAAGTCATGATCAAGCTAAAACACACGGACAAGGAGGCGCCAAAGTCCTCTGCTGCGATCTCTATTGAGATAGAGACAGACTCGCCTGAGGACATGATCTGCGACGTGGCAGAGGCCGTGAGGCGGCACGCGCTGAACGACCTGCAAATTCCCTTGTTCGGCGAAGGGGACGTGCGAATCGTCGAACTGGCCGACAAAGAAGCTTGAGTATTTGAGAGCGAACCTCCTACATCTCCCGCTGCGCTCTCACCAGGCCGAGTCCCTGGAACATTGCAGCGGGAGTAAAATTTGAGAAAGGACCAATTTGACCTACAGAATTGAAATGAGAATGCCGGGCGACGAGTTCTGGACATTCTACCGCTACGCGGACAGCGAGGAAGAGGCGCGGAAGGCTGTCAAAAATCTCCGAAGTTCAGCAAGTGTGGCAGCGTACAACTATCGTCCGCTTGATCCGACGGAGCGCGCGCATAAAAAGCAAAACGATGAGTATAGGAGGGTGCGCAGTGTACGCGAAAAAAGTTGATGGAAACCAAGCGGTCTTGGTGCACGCGGCTGAGAGAATCGGCGCAGCATGGGTCAATCTCTCCACGGTCGGGCGTGGGGTGTTCGACGGCGTTATATGCTGGCGCGGCCAAGTTTGGTTCGTTGAGTTCAAGAATCGGGAGACGAGTTACGGAAAGAAGGGGTTGAATCCGGCCCAGCGGCTTGTAGCCCGCAAGCTCGCGCGAGTCGGAGTGACAGTGCACGAGATCAGCACAGAGGAAGAGCTACTCGAAATGATGGGAGTGGTGAACTGATGGCGGCACCTAAGAAAAAGACTGTTGATTACTTCCCTCATTTTACTCGTCCCGGCAAAACACTCTTTATCTTGGAAGCGAAATGGGGTAATGATGGTTACGCCTTCTGGTTCAAACTCCTAGAGACGCTTGGTGCGACTGAAGGTCACGTCTGTAATTTCAATGACGCGGCTCAGCGCGAGTACCTTCTTGCGCGCACAGGAGCTGATGCACAGACTGCTAATGACATCCTCTCAGAACTGGCGACTCTCGGAAACCTTGACGGTGCTCTGTGGGCCGAAGGTCTGATCTGGTGCCAGTCGTTCGTTGACAACGTTGAGGATGCCTACAAAAAGAGACTGAGCGACCTTCCGCAGAGACCCGTTTCTTCCACCGAGAACCCCATGGAGAGAGTCAATCCGGAGGAAGAAACACCCAGGGAAGAGCAATTTGACACCGGAAACGGGGAAACTAAAGTAAAGGAAAGGAAAGAAAATAAGAGTAGAGAGAAAGTAAAGAGTATATCGCCTGACGGCGATTACCTCGACCAGATCCTGGCCCTCTTTTTGCACGAATACGAATCCGAGCACGGCAAGCCGTACCTCATCGTGAACCGAGGCAAGGAGCGTAGAGCTGTGGGCGTTCTACTCCGTGCACACCGAGCGGAAATAAAGGCATCTGGCACGTCACCCCCGGACTCCGACGAGACGAAGCGGCAGTTCCAGGCATTGTTCCGTGCTGCTGTCCGCGTGAACGATCCATGGCTGCACAACAACATGAGTCCAACGATACTCGCAAGTAAGATTAACGAAATTCTGAGGAAAATTGAAAATGGAAGCGGTGGAAAAGTACAAAGCAAACTCGATAGCTCGTTCTTCGAGCGACTTCAGCGGGACGGTTTTATTCAAGGCGCAGCCGGGCGACGTTAGTGTCTACGGCGACGGCAACCTGAGTCGACAAGTATTCGAGACCGGCAGCGAGATGCTCCGCGCCGCCTTCCCGAAGCTGAGCACCGATTGGTTCAAAGTGCTCCTGGCTCAGGCAGCAGATGCCGGTTTTACCAACGAACGGTTCACGGCGGCGGTAAATGAGCTCATCCGGACGTGCGAGTATCCAGAGCCAACGATTGCACGCGTCCTGAGCTTCGACAGGAAGATCACGCTCCTGGATTATCGCGGCTACTGCGAGAAGTGCGCCGAGGGAATGGGAAAATTCTGGCTCTTAGTGCGTAAGCAGACAGACTTCCTTCCGGCGTTGTGGGCACATACTGAGGACTGCGAGCGATACGGCATTGAGCCGATCGGAGGTAGGCGTGACTGACCCTTATATCGAATTCCTGACACAGAAGGCTGTCATCGCGCAGGCGACCGGAGTGATTAACGTTCGCCCTTCGGATATTCATCCGGCTCTTAAACCTCACCAGCGCGACATTGTACTCTGGGCTGTTGGGGGGGGACGGCGTGCGATTTTCGCCGCGTTCGGCCTGGGGAAAAGCCTGATCCAACTTGAGATTGCTCGGCTCATTCTCTCAAAGGAAGGCGGCAAAGCCCTCGTCGTGTGCCCACTCGGAGTGCGCCAAGAATTCAAGCGCGACGCGGGGCTAATCGGAGTTGCACCGATGTTCGTCCGGAGGACGGAGGACACCCAGGAGGATGGCGTCTACCTAACGAACTACGAGAGCATTCGAGACGGTAAGCTCGACCCGCGAGGCTTTAAGGTTGTCTCTCTTGATGAGGCGGCAATCCTTCGCGGCTTCGGGGGCACAAAAACGTTTCGTGAGTTCATGAAACTCTACGAGGGAACATCGAACTATCGTTTCGTTGCCACAGCGACACCGGACCCGAATGAATACATTGAGCTTCTTGCGTATGCGGCGTTCCTCGATATCATGGATGTAGGGCAGGCTAAGACAAGATTCTTCAAGCGTGACTCAGCCCATGCGGATAAACTTACTCTCCACCCACACAAGGAGCGCGAGTTTTGGCTATGGGTTGCGAGCTGGGCTGTGTTTGTGCAGAGGCCGTCCGACCTCGGATATCCTGATGAGGGCTACGCGCTTCCCGAGACGAAAATCAACTGGCACGAGGTCGCAAGCGACCACAAGAGGGTGATCGTTGACCGAAATGGCCAGTCGAAGCTGTTTAGTGATGTAAGTTACGGAGTAAGCGAAGCGTCGAAGGAAAAGCGCGACAGCTTGCCCGCGCGAATCGAAAAGCTAATGGAGTTGCGAGCAGAGGATCCGGTTGCGCATAGAATCATATGGCACGACCTGGAGGCCGAGCGACACGCGATAGAGAAAGCCATCCCTGCAGCCGTGTCGGTGTACGGAAACCAAGACCTGGACGAGCGTGAACAGGCGATCATCGACTTCTCCGACGGTAGGTTTCAAGAGCTCGCGGCCAAGCCAGCGATAGCAGGAAGCGGGTGTAACTTCCAGCGCCATTGTTCGTGGTCAATCTTCCTCGGCATCGGCTTCAAGTTCAACGACTTCATCCAAGCTATTCACCGCATTTATCGTTTCCTGCAGACTGATGCCGTAAGGATCGACCTGATCTACACGGACGCTGAGAGATCGATCCGCGAAGTGCTCGAAGGAAAGTGGCGCCGGTACAATGAGCAGACCGCGAAAATGGCTGAGATAATCCAGGAATACGGTCTCGCCGATATCTCGCTTGCCGCTGAACTCAAGCGCTCGATCGGAATTGAACGCCGTGAAATAAGCGGAGACAATTACCGACTCGTGAACAACGACTGCGTTCTCGAGATGCGAGAGACGGAAGAGAATAGTGTTGGCCTCATTCTGACATCAATCCCTTTCGGCACTCAGTACGAGTACTCGCCGAGCTATAACGACTTCGGTCACACCGACGACAACGCGCACTTCTGGGAGCAAATGGATTTCTTGAGTCCTGAGCTGCTGAGGGTGCTTCAACCTGGCCGCATCATGGCGATTCACATCAAGGATCGGATCTCTCCTGGCGGCTTGACGGGCCTCGGATTCCAGACCGTGCAGCCATTCCATGCAGAAGCTATTTTTCACTACCTAAAGCACGGCTTCGCGTTTATGGGTATGGTTACTATCGTCACAGACGTGGTCCGGGAGAACAATCAAACCTACCGTCTTGGATGGACGGAGCAATGCAAGGACGGCACGAAGATGGGAAGAGGAATGCCCGAATACCTTCTTTTGTTCCGCAAGCCTCCCACGGACCGCTCTAATGGCTATGCCGACGTACCAGTAGTGAAGAGTAAGGACGACTATTCACTTCCGCATTGGCAGGTTGACGCGAACGGCTTCGCAAGGTCGAGTGGTGACCGATTCCTGACACCCGACGAACTCAGGAGTTTGCCTCACGACGTGATATATAAACGCTGGCGTGAGTGGAACATAAATCACGTGTACAGCTACGGGGAGCACGTCGGGATCGGCCACGAGATGCGGAATGCTGGCAGACTGCCGGTGACCTTTAACCTGCTACCGCCTCACTCCTGGCATCCGGATGTCTGGACCGATGTTGCTCGGATGCGAACCATGAACACGCTGCAAGCTGCCAAGAATAAGCAACAGCACCTCTGTCCGCTTCAATTCGATATTGTTGATCGTACCATCATTAGTTTCTCGATGGAGGGTGAAACGGTATTAGATCCGTTTGGCGGCCTTATGACAGTGCCATACTGCGCCCTGAAGCTTGGTAGGAAGGGTATCGGCGTAGAACTCAACCCGCGGTACTTCGAAGACGGCGCGGCGTACGTGAAGAGCGTGGCAAGTCTCATTGATGTGCCAACGCTGTTTGAACTTACAGACGTGGTGGCGCGTGGCGGAACAGCGAAGTCGGTTTTGCCAACAGAAAGGAAGTAACAGGGAGGTAATTATGGAACACTATATATTACTCAACCGAAACGGGGGATACGAAATCTGCATTGAGGGCAACGACACGCTTGAAACGTGCATACGAAAGGAAGAAGTTGAACGAATCAAAGACATCGACGTGCCGCGGATGCGGCAGAGAAATATTCTGGATCGAGACCCCTTCAGGCAAGAAAGCCCCCGTTGACATTGAGCGCACACACGCCGAGAAAGACGATACCTGGATGGTGAACGACGAAGGCAAGTTCTTCAAGGCCAACCGCGGAGACGAGGGCCACATGCCGCACTTCGCTACGTGTCCCCAGGCCGACAAGTTCAGGAAAGAGAGAACTTAGCAGCCGCCTTGAGCACAATCGATTTCAATGCGCCACGCGCCCCGTTGGAAACGTCCCCAACACTCAGACCCCATAACGTGTCCGTCCGCCGACAAAAGCCCCTAAAACAAGCCGTTCTGGATATGGGTCTTTCGTTCAGGAAAATAGCGAAAATGAACGACTGCAACGTCGCGGACGTTTCAAGTTTTGTCAGCGGTAAACTCAAGAGGATAGGTCGCGGCAGGCGCGAGACGCTTCGGGTGTTTTTCCTTCAACGCGGCATCGTGACGAACAAACCCCGGAGGACGAAGACCAGAATTAAAGCGGGGAAGTTGGTGTGCGGCAAGTGACGAGCATGTCAGCTCAGTCGGTAACTCTCAGATCGTCTCTGGAGCTGTAAGAGCGTCGGGTCTTTCTCTCTGTAGTGTGCCGTCCGCAGATCGCAGATTTTATTGTTGAGCGCAACGGTAGGGAGCTCGTTCACCTTCGCAAGGGTGACACTCCCGACGAGGCCGTCAACCGCGATCTTGAGCGCGTCCGGCAGGAATGTATTCACGGCCTCCTGGATTATCTTGCCACCGCCTGCGGGACCAAGGTTCACGAACATGTCGAATACAAGGGCGGCTAACCGCGTGTCTGCAACCGACTCGCACCTGAAGGCCAGCCACCAATAAACGAAGTAGATGCCCTTCACTTGCTCGATGGTCAGGGATTCGATCGGCACGTTCGCGACTCCTGCGCGTGGATAGTTGGCCTTCCCGTCCACGACGCCATCGGCTGCATCGCTGATGCCGTCCATCGTGGCGCCTCCGCTGTCATGTATTCGTCGGGCGGTCTCGGCAGTCTCAAGCCCCTGCTCCCACGCGAGGGTGCGCCTGAACGCATATTCGAATTTCGGCGTCATCTCATCCTCCAGATTAACATTCCAACAATGAGAGCCGGAATCCGCATCGACACATCCGCGATAGACCAGCCGTGCGGATCAATGAATAACTCGTAGACTACACTTACGGTGTTAAATGCGGCGAATATGTCGATGAGTGCGCCCCAGTCTCTCCGCTTTACACCAGTCGCGCGGTCGTACAGCCACGAGAAGGTCAACCCTCCCAGCAGCCCCGCAAACGATTCGTTTATCCACCCGTTTGCCTGGAACCAATGCGGCTCAAAGGAGAACAGCCACACAACGGCACTTCTAAGGAATTGTATCATGGCCTTACCAGATTGTTTTGATTATGATTCCCACGGCGATCCCGACGGTCAGCCACGCGGGCTTGATGTACCACGCCTCCTGAATCGGAGGCAGTGGCACCTGTACGAAAATAGAATCAACCATCGTAAGCATGGGCTTCGGGTGTTCCGAGAGAAATCCCGCGTGCATAAGTGGCACGTATGCGGCCCGCACCGTGTCGCCAGATTCAAAGATGTGCGTGGTGTCGAACGGTTGCGCGACAAAATCAAACAACGCCCTCAGCGAATCGACGCCGTGCTGATAGCCAGTACTGAATGCGCTATCAACCTTCACTGAGTAGTCAACGCGGGATGGCTGCACCTGCACATAGAAAGGGAAGCTGTCGATCTTCGCTGGAACGCTCCGGAGGCTGTCGATTTTCTGAGTTGCCGCCGACAGCTTCAACCGCCATTCATTGTTCACGGCCTTCATGGTCGTGTCCTTCACATAGAAGTAACCTGCGATAGCTATGACAGCAGCCAAAATGATCCCGACGCCCAGACCTTTGAGTGTGTTTGTGTTCATGTCGTGCCTTTCGTTTATACCACTGCCTGCAGGCTGGCCTTTCGACCAGCCAACAGAGCAGCAGCGAGGAGGAGGATGTACCTCACGATTTTGGAGTAACCGCGGGAGACGCTTTGTTTGTTGCGGTTGTCGCGGTGTTTGAGAAATAATTAGTTCCGAGATAAACGAGACCAGTCACGATGCCTGCTTTCACGGCAGTCACCAAGTCGGCGCTATTCGGAAATGTGCCCGCTGTCAGGACGGGAATGAACGCGACAAACACAGCGTTCAGGACCGCTTGGAAGAACGCGAAGGCAATGTCAGTGAAGTTCAGTGAATACAGCGGGCTGCCGTTCGGTGCATTGATTGTCAGCACGTTCTTCACGAGATACGACAACGCGGTGCCAATGGCTATCGCTCCCACGACTTGGATCTGTGTCAGGCCCGGAATTGTTCCGGCTTTGAGCAGCGGTATGATGTAAGCAAGGACTGCGGCGAGGATCGCCTTTAGCATTGTCTTACCGATCGTGAGCCAGTTGAGGCTCAGGAAGTTTTTTAACATATTCCTTCTCCTTTTATTTGGTTTTGGTTTTGAAATGGACACCCGAGCTTGCGAGACCGAGCTTGAGTTCGCTCAGTTCATTCAGAACAACCTCTTTGACAGCCAGGATGTTTAAGTTAACCTGGTTGAATCTGTCCTTGTAGTTGCCCTTGAGTTCTGCCATCTCTGCCTCGATAGCGCGTACCACCTCGGACTGCCTGTTTTCATGCTCGTCGAGGCGTTGGTGCGCTCTGGCGGCGGTTTCCTTTGCTTCCGCAGCAGCGTCCGCAGCCGCCTCTCTGACGGCCTCGATGTCAGCCTTAAGCCCCCTCAAAATGAAGATGTTTAGCCCGAAGAGTGCAGCTAAGATCGTCCCGACGACTGTTACAGCGACAACATTCATTTGCTCTTCTCTTTCCTGTATTTAACTGTGTCTGGGGCGTCAACCCGCAGCGCATCTTGGAGCCCACGATAGTAGCCCATGAGTTCGTGCTGTCTCGTTCTAAGTTGCTCAAGGGTTTTCGTGTACACATTGACGAGGGAGTCCGTCTTAGCGTACTCCGCTGATGCTTGAGCCATGAGTTGCTTGATAGTGGGAGTCCCGATCTTTGGTTTTGTCTGTGCCATAACAGGAACCGCTATGAGTATCGCCAACGCGATCAGTAGAGTTTTCATGTATCCTCCTTAGTTTGAAATCCATTCGATAAGAACGTAACCATTGCCGCCATTACCGCCTGCCGTCGACCCACTTCCACCTCCACCTCCAGCTCCATATCCCCCTGCAGTGCCGGCAGTCGAACCAACTCCACCATTACCACCTTTGCCAAAAGGTGATGCTGCGCCACTTCCTCCTGAATAAGCTCCCGTAGAGACAGTCCCAGCCGCGTAAACGGAGACACCCCCTATTCCACCAGTTCCGGAAGTTGAATTCGTCGATGCACCACCACCACCACCACCTCCACATAGAAAAACTCCAATCACCGTTCCGTTACCGCCGTTATTTCCCGTCGATGATGTCGATGATCCGGGCGCCCCTCCTCCGGGCATTCCACCATTGCCGCCATTGGCATCTGTACCCGCTCCGCCTCCGTAAACTACAATTGCCGATGCTATCGTATCGTTTCCACCTGGATTGCCATTTACATTTGTAGCGCCTCCAACACCACCAGCACCGATATATATTCGTATTGAGTCACCGGGCGTCACGGACATAGGATAATGGCTAAGTGCCGCACCGCTGCCACCGCCACCCGCACCTACCCCTCCAGCTCCTCCGCCACCAGCTCCTACAGCAGTAACCCATATCTCCGTCACTCCCGTTGGAACCGTGAACGTCCCGCTTGAAGTAAACGCCTGACTCTTTGATCGTGAATCGTAAAGTTGCGCTATGGAATCGGCGTAGAAGCGGGTAGCGTAGATGGAAGAATCCGCGCCGTGTGAGTCCACGTAGCTCTGCGTTGCAAGAATCGACGTATCAACTCCGATGATGCCACTGGCACTATTGTATGTCGCGGGAGAATTAGCTGAGAGAGCAACACCCCCACTTATAATGAGGGAGCGCACATAAGACCTTGACGCTACACTGTCCGTAGTTCCCATGAGAACAAGCGGCGCAGCCTGCATGAGGCCGACATTACCGTGATAGGTTGTCGAGTCTACGTAGGCCATCGAGCCGAGACCGGGGGACACGTGGGCATCCACGTACCCCTTCGTTGCCGCGTCCGCAGCGTTGGTGGGTGTCGCTACATTAATAATACGATTGTTTGAAACATCAATGGCCGCACCGGAAACATTCGTTGCGACCACGAGTCCAGCGGTCGAGGGGGTGGAGGTCCCGATGCCGACGTTGCCTTCACTGGTTATTCTCATTCTTTCCGTAACACCTCCGCTAACACCCGACCGGGTTCCGAACCTCAAGCTTCCGCCTCCTTGATTTGTATACGCATCATAACTCCCTGCTATACCGGCAATCGGGAAGCTATTGGTACCCTCAGCAAAAAGTATTTCCGATTCATGTTGAAAAACATCCGTCAAAGGATTAGTCAATATCAAGCCGTTGGTGGTGTTACCAAAGGCGGTAGTATTAGGATCACTATTATACAAATTCAATTGCCTCACTGGTGCCGTCGTCCCGATCCCGACGTTGCCGCTTCTATCCATATACAGCATTCCCGTGGCAGTCAGTACTCTAAAATCTGGATTTGCGTCGCCCGCAAGTAACGGGGAACTTATTGATGTCCAGTTATTTTGTGCGACATTATAAAATCGAATCTCATTTGTAGGATTTAATTTAATATTTCCAACAACCTCTAACTTTGCATTTGGGTTCGTCGTCCCAATGCCGACGTTGCCGCCCATAAATGTCGCGGCATAACCAGACGCCACGGTTACACCCAATAGACTCGCTACATTCACCGTCCCCGTGAAATTTGCGGCACTCGAAATCGTCTGCCCGTTGATGAGACCGGAGGTGATGGTGTTGCTTCCCATCATGGCACAGGAAGCTAGAGTAAGACCACCAAACGTGGGAGAGTACGCCATTGAGAGCCGTTGGTCTTCCTTCGGCTGATAAAGTAGACTGGAAAAATCCCGGAATGCCGTAGTGTCGGAGGGTACGAGGTACGTTCCCTTCGGCTGATAGCTCACGCCAGTCCAGTATCGTGTAGCCAACACAGACGTGTCAACGGATACCGTATCGGCGCCTCCGACAGAGATTATAACGGGAGGTTTCGGCACAAGAGGATTAATCCCCGTGATTTGCGACGATACCCACGTGTGGGTGGCATAGACATTGTTGGTGTCTATCGGGGACAGCGAGAACGTAGCTTCCTGTGCCATGATGGGACGGGACGCGAAAAACAGCAGAAAAACGGCGATTGTAAGCCGTTTCCAGTACCTTTGAAGCGTGATTCTACTTGACATTTAATTTACCTATAAGTAAACTGTGTTATGAAGATCGACCTTGAAAAGATTGTTTGCAGGCGCTGCGGCCATGCGTGGATTCCGCGTAAGACCGAGGTGCGAATTTGCCCAAAGTGCAAAAGTCGGCACTTTGATAAACCACGAAAAAAGAAAGAGGCGAAGCCATGAAACGGGTCCTGTTCTTTTGCGCTCTCTCTGCGCTGCTGCTCATAGGATGCACGGATAATCCGGCGGCCCCACTTCCTCAGTCCAAGAGAGGTTTTATCCCCATTGATAACACGTGGTCTTTTAATCCTCCTGACAGCGCAACCATTCTGCTGCACCTCGAATATGTCCCCTACGGTGAGCCACCTCCTGGAGATTCTGTCGCTATTGCTGTGACTTATAGGGATGCCTCTGAAGATTCGGTCACGCGCCCCTCTAATACTCCGAAGATGGCTTTCTATATTCGGTCTACGCATATCGACACAGTCAGGGCATGGCAGTTCCATTAGTTCGTCGTCACCACGGTTACAGACACGCCGTTGATTGTTAGCGTGCGAGTATAAGCGTTGGTCCCTCCTATTAAGCCAATAGAAGTGCTCTCGCTGCCCCAAGAGCTTATCGGCAGCACGGACATAGGAACAGTGCCACTGTTGAGGTTGCTGGCGTTCAAACCAGAAATGGCCGTCATCACGACATTGCCGTTTGTGGTCAAAGAGTTTGTTGCGCTGACGCCGAGTACGACGGATGCTGGGCTATTGGTAATGGTAAATGATCCACTGTTTCCGAGGTTTATGTCCGTGACCCCAGTAGCGCTTATTGAAACCGCACCATTTCCTGTATTGAGGGAGGCAGCAGTCACGTTCAGAGCGTTCACATAGCCGGTCGTGACCGTGTTCCCGATTATCGTCGTGACATTCGACGCGGTCTGGTAGCCCTGACTTGTCGCATAGGATTCGGCGTTCGACTGTGCTGTGGACGCAACACCGTTCGCGTATGTCGTTGTGGCCGCGTTACCACCCACCACATTAATTGTACCGTTAATAGTTAGGGTTCCTGCAGTCTGATTCCAGGACAAGCCGTTACCAGTGCTTGGGTTCCCAAGTTGCTCGTCACCAAGGCTGTCGAAATAACTCATCCATGTGCCGCTGGAGTAGTAACCCATGTGGCCTGACGAAAGAAACAGCCCCGAGCCAGACGGCGGTTTAATGGTTGCAGGTATAAGTCCATCCGCATAACTCTCCGTAGTCGATTTTATAACGGAATCTGTACTATCAGAATAAAAGTTCGCGGAGCCCAGAGCCGCTGCTACTGCATCGTTTGTGTATGTCGTTGTTGCCGCGTTCCCACCAGTTATAGTGATGTTGCCTGCGATTGTCAGTGTGGTGTCATTCCAGTAGAGGTAGTTACTTCCGGTCCCGCTCAGGTAGAACTGACCATAGTTGTTCATGTAGGTCGTCCATGCGGAACCACTGTAATAGCCGAGGTGCGTTCCATCGAGATAGAGCCCAGCTCCGGACGGAGGTGCAACAAAATTCTTGAGGTCAAGCGGTACACCGGAGAGCGTGGAATCGTTCCATGATACCGCGTTGAGCTTCGCGAGTGTTCCAAGGCTGTCAACCCAACTTGTGGGAATCTTCGTCGAGATAGTCATTGAGCCGCGCATCTTCAGGAGGCCGTTCGAGTACTGCATGTAGTTCGTGTCGTTGCCGACATAGACGCCGTAACCGGAGGCACTGTTCGGCATTCCCGCGAGATCGCCCGCTCTGAACACTTCGGTCTGCGCATTGTAGTTTGATCCCTGCTCAAACACGGACACGCGAGGAATGCCGTCATTCGCCTCAAGTTCAACTCGTCCTTCGCCACTGTGCCCCATGTCGAACCAAACGGCGCCCTTCGGCCATATGTTGGGAATACCAGGAAGTGGTCCCGCATTGGAAAGGTCGCGGATCACCTTGTACTGATAGAGCGTGTCTTGGTACTTTGTCCAACTGGAGTTGATCTGCATATATTCCACTTGGAAGAGTGCGCGTATTTCGATGATATCCAGTGAGTCAAGCGCGGCATCTACGGTGAGCACCGTGTCGGTACTCTGTAATCCATAGGGCAATACACCTGTTTGTTTAGGAACTATTAGCCAGCCGCCTACGACACTGGCCGTGTTCTTCGCAAGAAGCACCGCGTCAAGCTCCGACAGGTATCCCTTTCGGTAAAGCTTCGTCAGGCTCCCAAGGTCGTAAGTATCCGTTGAGTCCGGGATGAGGGAAGCCCGAATGGTGGTCGTGGCCTGTCCGAATACAGCCGGAACCGCTGTTGTCATAAGTAGAATCGCAAGTAGCAGCTTCTTCATGGTCGTTATCCTCATATTGGTTGTAGCTCAATTCTGATATCGAAGTAGTCACTTCCGTCCGTAGGATCATCGTTCCCGAAAGTATCAAGGCCCAGGTAAAACGAGATGTTCGGGCCGTTCTGTGTGACCGTTCCGACCTTGGCGGCGCCCCGTTCCTGGCACTTCGTGAGTCCGATCGAGACCTGGTAACTCAAAAGGCTGATCTCAGGAAATGGTGTCGTGCCGTAGTTATAGAGCAACTTACCGCTGTTCGTCGTGAACAATTCCGGATTGTCCCGCGTGCCGACGACTTGAACGTGGCTTATCATGTAGACTATCATGCTCGGATCACCATCGACGACTTGAAGTTCAAGAGGCCACAGAGTGCGGATGCTGTCTTCGAGAAGCTTAAGAGAGTAAAGTTTCGCCTCTTTGAATCCGTGATCCCATTGAGTCGCATAGCTTCCAGCGTCCTGCGGTGCAACAATGGTTTCAAGGAGCGCCATATCCTCGTTGCCGTAAGTGACGGATTTAAAGTTTGCGTCAAGGAATGCAAGCAGGAAGTGTTCCTCGGTTGAGTCCGAGATAACTTCAAAGCCAACATCGATAAGTCGTCTGAACCCCTTGTATTTCGTCCTTGTGGCACCGTCTCGATATTCATCTCTGACAGCGGGCCACGGTGCGGCATCGTCCGGATCCGTGATGCCATGCACCGATAGAGTGGTGAGCGTGCTTTTCTGCACAAGGCCACTCCTGTCGAGATATTTAAGGGTGATGGTTTCCACATTCTACACCGGAAAGCTCGTTCTAACTGTCGCTTCTTGGAGCGCGAGCGTAATTGCTCTCGCACCACTGAAGCCCTGAAGCCACGTATTCTTGAAGTCGCTCGTATCCTTCGGATTCACCGACAGTCCGGCTTCAGACAGGCCGGAATCAGCCGAGTTATAGTCAAGGGTTCGGTTGTTGTCGATGTACCAGTACAGCAGAATGATCCGCGCGTTCCTGTCGAGAAGCGGCCCCAGGTCCACGGTGATGTTTCTCCCAAACGCCTTGAACTGAGTGTTGCTGCTACCGTCGATTATATCGTTCTTGACGGCAGGGAAGGGCCGGATATCGTCGGGATCATCAAGGCCGCGGATGCTGTTATACCGAAGATCAACATACTGCCCGGAAAAGGTAACGGTGCCATAGTTAATCGTTGCAGCCCCTTGCCCCGATAGGAGGGTGAGTGTTCCGCTGGCTGCAGGCGCAACGAGTCCGGTTACCGTGATCGTTCCGGTGCCTCCTACATCGGCGGCTACGACGGTGTACCGATTGCCGTTTACCGTGTAAACGGATTGTAGTAGTACGAGGGTTCCGCCTGGGAACGTCAGAACGCCGAGAACATAGGTGCCGGCACTTGGGACGTAATTTTGGGTGAACCTGACATATCCAGAAGCTACAGACACTTATCAGCTCCAGAGCGCCGCAAACTGCGAAACGGTGATGGCGCCTTGCATTCCGAGCTTGATATACGAATAGTCTGTCATGTCCTTCTCGTCTACCATCTCGACGGTAACTCCGAGTTGACTTGCGAGTGTGAGCACAGGACCGCCGACAAACGCCAACTTCACGGAGTTAAGCCGCCCGAGAATACCCGTCCATTTTAGATATTCGGTTTCTGTGCATTCCAGTGCTTCCGTCTCAAGCGTGAACTGCACCGTGCGTCCGGAGATTCTGCCGCGCGATTCACCGGTGATCGGCATGAGTTCAGCGGTGAACTTCACATTGCGGAAGTTCTGGACGACATCCGGCCATGTGGTATTGGGAGACGTGTCAAGGCTGATCGTCGCAAGGCCAGAGGGGATAAAGTCCGCCTTTGTGATGAGGCCAAGGTTGTAAAATGTGTCCGTCGCTGTTGCCACTCCATTCGCCGGAGCGTTTGCAGAGGTCAGCATAGCATCGTGCTCGGCCAGCGTGAGGAGCCGACTGCCTGTGATCTCGCAGTACATATAATCGTCCATGTCCTTGTCGGAGATGAGTTTCCATGTAACGCCGAGATCGCCGCCAGCGGGAGGGTTGACGGTCGGATTCGATGAGACAGTCTTGCCGCCGACGGTCGTAATTTTGTGGCCTGTCCTTTTAAGCGCCAGATTTGGCAGTAAGCTTATGAAGTTCGCTTCCGTCTTCGGTGCGTAGAACTGGGCAACTGCGCTGAGTTTACGTGACGGTACGTTGAACCGTCTCGCCCAGTCGAGTGTTTGAACGGAAGTAATGTCGATCTTGCCCTGTCCGCGAAGCGGCAGCGCATAGTATGCGACATCAGGATGGTCAAGGTCGGTGACACTCCATCCGGAGACGCCCCCAGTGATCTCGTTTGCTTTTGATGGTGAAAGAGCCATTGTCTACTCCTTTTCTAAAACTGTTTCTGAAACTGTCGGTATTTTCGCCGTGACATCGATGGCGTCGGGATGCCTGTCCTTTGCTTCCTTCGTAGTCGCGTAGTAGGCGATCTCCATCCCTTCTGGACTCATCTTCGACGGAGCGCGGTCCAGATAGAGCTTGCCGTCCTTCACGCTGCGAATAATTACAAAACCGTTCTGTGTCATGACGCACTTCCTTTCTGTTATTCTTCTACCCACACCACAGTGGCGCGGTCGTTTTGAATGTCCTTTTCGACGGATGTCGCGTAGAAATTTCTGAGCTGCACACCGTCGTGTATCTGCGTGCCCATCAGCGTCTTGGTGTTGCGGTGGCTCGTCGTAGTGCCATTACTCGACTGAAGACTGCCGTAGGTGCGGGTAAACTCCATGCGTCCCTGCCTGAACCGCTTCATCAGGTAGTAGTTGAGATACCATAGGAATAGGTTCATAAACGACGCCTGCGAAGGAGCGGATGGCGTTGCGTAGGCTCCCGCGACATAGTCATACAAGGACATTGCCTCTATTGTCGTGACATTGCCACTCGCAACGATGTTCGTGTAGACGCGTCTCGTTCCCCACCAGTAAGTGTTCCGCCATTGCGTGCTGCCGGTCGGATTGCCGAACGGTACGACAGCCCAGTACGTACCCGCGATGATGTCGGGGAGAATCACGAAATCAATCGTGCGGTCAATGTCGAAGCTCATACCGCTGGGAGGGTCACCTGCCAGCAAGATACCGTTATTCGAGAACGTGGAACTTGGCGCGAATCCCGCTTGTCCCATCGTTGTCAAGTCTGTGGGTATCCCAAACGAATCCGTTATCCTAATTGCGCGCGGTTGCAGAGGCGACGCGCTCGCGCTCTTCGATCGCGTAACACCGCCGCTCATCGTAACGAAGCCTGCCGTGCCACCATGATGACCACGCGCATCGAATTCGATGCGCGGCTTATTGTTTGCTGGCGTGGAAGATATTAGCCCTGTCCCGTCGTCGTAGCTGAACTTCGGAATGACGCCAAAGCTGAAAGAGATATACGAGAGCAGGTCGAACGCTGTGGCGAAGCGGTTTATCCAGGCATTGGCGTCCAGTAGGTTAAAGAAAGCCGTATCGACCCAACCGTTGCCTTGGTTGAACTGAGCCATCACACCACATTGCAAAAAGCTGTACGTATTACCGCTACCGTCTTTCGGTAGGAAATCCGCGCTATTGTCCGTGACGGTTGTTTCGTCGTACGTCCCGTTGAACGCCAGTTTCAGCATAGATGCGATGATGGACGCGAACGTGACAAACTGCCCTTGGACCGTCTGGGCGCCGTATACTGTCGCGGTTGCGCTGACGAAGTGCGCTCGCAGTTCCGCCAAGAGCGCTCCCATCGAAACCTCTTTAAGGAGATTGAGGCCAGAGACGAGCTGAAGCTTTACGCCGCGCACCCAGTCAACGGGAACGCCGATCACGGGGCTGAGATAGTTTTCCTCCCAGTTTGCGTTCTGCGGGAAGAGCCGCCCCCGAAACAAGAAGGTCTCGTTTGCACCCTCCATGATTCCGAGCATGAGTTCGAGGGGTTTGGAAGCGTACTCATTGGCGACCTTGTACCAAAATCCCTCCGGGTAAGTTGAATAGTCTTCGGCCAATTCCGCGTCCAGACTCTCGACCTCAAGCGTCCCCGCTTGTGCGTCGAGTTGTTCCTTCGGTTTGCCGACGGATATAAGCCGCACAGTCGCTGGAACAGTCAACGCGGGCAAGGAGGGATCAACGATCACGTAGCTCGTCATATCGCCGGGCGCCATATTGTGGGCGGTAGGAAGCGTGTGCTGGATGCCACTGCTCAATCCCATCCCATAAAGCGGCACTTGCATCTGTGTCCCAGGTAGCGGCGCATCCACGGTCAGCGTCATTATGTCGGTATCGGGCAGACCAAAATTGGGAGTGGCCACTGGAGTATATCGCACCGTGATCTTGAGAAGATACCCTTGACTCGTGCTGACTGGAACGGTCTGGTTCGTCCACGTCGTGCCGCCGTCGGAGGACATCTGCACGGATTCCAGCGCGAACTTCGTCCCGTACTGGAACACAATACTACTTAACGTCCACGCGCCGTTGTTCGTGATGATGATCGACTGGTCCTGGTATGACCCAAGCGCGGCATTAAAGCTCAAGGGATTGGGTAATATTTGGAGTGCAGTGGTACTCATTAGAAATTCTTGTTATTCCTTTGCTGATTCCCAATTGCCACAGCAACCGATAGTCCCTGATTATCCACAATCGGATGTACACTTACTGCCGGCTGCATCGTAACCGAATGAGATGAGCTGCCTGCCGCAAATTGGTTGACCTGCGATATGGCGGCACTTGCTCCGCTTGCGGGAGACGCACCGGCTACACTTGCTATTGATCCTAATGCAGACCCCGCACCCCCTGTCGCACTGTTAACAAGAGCAAGTACGGCATCCCACAGGAGGGTTTTGATAATCATCGTCTCAAGTTCCATGATGATCACCTGCCCCATCTGCTGGAATGCCTGCCCAATCTGCTGGAATGCCTGCCTCAGTGTATGCGCGTGGAACGTTGCGCTTGCAAGGGCATTCGAAACCCTGTCGATGCTGCTGGACAATTCGTTGCCGGTGAATGATGCGAAGGACTGCGTCCAGTTGCCTTGTCCGGCGTTATCCTGTGCCCACAGGTTCATGCGCTCGGCGTAAGTGCCGGACTGCATGATCTGCGCGCGTTGATCTCGCGGGCTGCGCTGAGCTACCCTTCCTTGGTCGCGTAGATATTTTTCGGTTTCCTTCTCACGCTCTGCTCGGATGTTGTTGATATACTCAAGGGAATCCTTCTCGTCCTGAGCAACCATCTTCGCATGAGCTTTTTGCTCACTCTCGTAGTAGTCTATCGCCTGCTTGTGGATTTCAGCGGCCTTCTCTGCACGCCATGACCAGAGTTTGTCTTCGGCTTTCTGAGCCTTCTCAGCCTCTTTCGCACCCTTTTCGCCTCCCTGCAATCTATCTATCCAATCACCGAGCATCTTCTTGACGCGCTCGAAGTTTGCGATCTGCGACGCCGATGGATTCATGATCGCGTCGTAGGCTTTGGTAAACTCGGACTGTATCTCCTTGAGGTCACTGATATTCTGCGACTTATTCAGGCTGCCACCACCAAGAAGCGAGCCTACCTGGTCGGTTATAAGCTTCTGGTGAGCTTTCAGGATGCCTTCCTTGGATGTGGCTGCTCCGATCTTTGCCTCCGTGATGCTCTGTGTCGTAATCGCATAGGGGTTTATCATGAGTTGAAAGGCCGACAGAAGGGTTGATGCCCACGAGGTAGCATCGTCCTTCATCTTCCGAATCTGGATGTCCATGTCCGCGAATTTATTCGTAGGAATGCCATTCAGAGCATCGATCATGTTCTGGAGCTTCACATCCATCTTGTCCAGCTCGTCGTTGTCCTTCCCGAGAGTAGAGGCTGTGTCCCCCAGGAAGGCCAGGAATGCACCCCCTGCGACTACTGCACCAGTTATTGGAGTCGCCAAGGCACCGATGTCGCCCCCCAAGTTCTGAATCATCGGTCTCAGTCCCATGAATATCCACGCCGAGTCAGAGGCTGTCATCGAAAGTTTGTTCAGCATGGCCGCCGCTTCGGAGGAGCCATCCGTGAAAATGGGCAGAATGTTGAGAGCTTCCCGGAATCCGCTCCTAAGAAGCAGCGCGGCACGAAAACCGCCGATCATGCGGTTGGTGGTACGGCCTATTTGTTCACCGGTCCCATGAAGTTGATCCTTGAACTGCCTGAAGACATCGCCCCCCGCAGTCGTTGTGCCATAGTAGTGCTGAAGTGATGTCGCGGCCTCAGTGGCAGTCATATTGAACTTCTGCATGAAACTACTGAGTAGCTCGAAGTTTTTGGCTGTCGATTGCGCGCTAAGCCCCACCGTCTCGGCGGCTTTCTGGAACTGCACCCGGAGCTGGTCGAGTCCCGCGCTGTTCGCGGTGACATCAATAGTTATGTTGCCGTCGCCATTAGCCATTATCGTTTCTCCGGTTTTGGCATGAGCTCACGCTCGACGTAGTTGTCCCACGCCTCGAACATCGACCGCTCAATGATTTCTTCGAAAGTGTAGTTCTCTCGAATCCACGTCTCCGATTGCCCAGTGTCCTTTGATAGCTTGTATATGCGATAATCGAGATCATACTCGTGTTGAAGGTGGTGTCCTAAGTTTTTGAATCGCTGTTGCCGCTCTCCGTCGGCGAAGAGCTTAATATTTTGAACTGCTCGTCGTATGCGTTCGCTTCGACCTGATAGTAAGAGAAAAAATTAGCCTGTATTCCTCCGGCTGTCTTCTTGTCAATGTTCTTACAGCGGAATTCCTTCGGCACGATGCGGAGCCATTTCCAGACGAACGGCTTCTTGATCGCCATTGCCCGAGTTTTCTTCCAGTTGATCTTTGGAAGATTGCCGACGAGATATTTGAACAGGACGCCTTCCTTCCTGGTGAGTGTCTCGCCAGAAGCGGCCTTCTTGATGAGGGCCGAAAAGAGAGCGTTCACCTGCACGATCTCCATCATCTTCTTCTTGATGTGCGGCTCGTTCGCCGGTGTAACGCGCACAAAAGCAAAGACCCTCGTTCCTACTTTTACCGTGTTAGACGGCTGTGATTGGTTCATTCCTCACTCCTCTTAGGACTGCATTGGTAACGAGCCTCAGAATGTCCTCAACATCCTGCTGCTGGAACATGACATAGGGACGCGCAGGCAGTGTGAAACCACGCCTTCGTCTCGTGAAAACCGTGACACCGTCAATCTCGAAGACCATCAGTTTGCCTTCGACCGGCGGAATCTCTGCACCGAATTGGTTGGCATAGTGCTTGACCTCGGCATTGAATATTCCCGCCTCTGCCGAACTGCCATCGTATCTACTTGATACATCGCGCATGAATCCACGAAGGGCGACCCCGCCATCTTTCTTCCGTGGTAGCCACTGATCGGGCCTGCCCCCTGCAGCGAGGTTAGCCAAAATGGATTCTTCCATCACTTCGGCCACGGACTGCATGGCGTCGGGGATCGGATTACTTGGCATTGTCGGCATCGTGCCGGAGATCTGGACGCTAATCATTACGTCCTCATCAGTATCTTGTAGGATGTGGAGTACACAGCAATTCGGGGAAGCTGAATCACGAGCTTTTCATCCTGACCTCCAACTTCAAGCAGCGGAGACAGGGGATAAAAGAGTACATCGGTTATCTGCGAACCAGCGAGTTTCGGAGACTGCGGGGGTGGCACAACGCTCACGGCGTTCGGCCACGCGCCATGAAGGGCATCGTAGACGCCTCTGAGCATCGAGTAGCATGACCGCTGCGACTCCTCTGTAGCGCGAAGGGAAGAGGCTGCTACATAGCACTCGAACTGCAATTCGTGCCGGTTGGTCAGTCCCACCGACTCCGGCGTTGGGTTCTTCGTGGTGCGGCCCTTATACCGGACATAGACGAACGGCAGAGAGGGGATTAATCCCTCAACATACTGCGGGTCAAGGAACATCTGGATGTTGATCTGGCCTGCATGCGTACGCGCATCGACACCAGCCAACTCGGTACTCCCCTCGAGGGTTGCTATTATCTGATCCTCTATGTCCTCAACTTTATAGTCCATCAGATATTTCCTATCGTATCGTCAACGAAGCCGTTGAGAGGATTATTGGGATCGTAGAAATCCGTCATCGAGTCGGTTGTTGGCGTAACCATGTTCGATTCAGGCGACGCGACGGTCGGGTCGCCGTCCAACGCTACAAGTTCGTTCGACAGATCGTCGAGTTGCTGGTCCGCGTCAGCCTTGAGCGCCTGCCAGTCCTTCGAGATGCCGGATACTCCAAACCGCCTCAGCATTGCGAAATAACAGGCGTAGGTCACGCTGATCTGGCTCACGAGACTTGGAATAGCTGTGCAGTTGCCCGTTACAGGTGTCGGATCGAATGGCACCGTGTAGACTTGGCCTGCCTTTGAGTCGATGAGCCTGTCGGCTCTACTGATAAGGGCTGCAACAACATTCGTGTCGGATGCTGTTTCTGCAGAGTAACTTATCGCTGCGTCGCCATTACCTGTAACTTTCGTAAGAAGGCCAGCCGCGAGAATGGCCCCTGTCGAGGAACCTACTATCGTGCCGTTACCATTAACGAGGGCACATGATACGATAGTTACAGTCTGAGCGTTGTTCGAGTAGGTATCACCAGCGGCAGGAGCCGTCACAACACCGGAGACGGTAAACGCGATCTGCCTCGGGTTATCGCTCGTGAGTTGAGCGAGTTGCTGAGCGCTGATTAGATTCTCTAAATCCGTCTGTGTACTATATGGGCCGTAAGCCATCTCTTCCTCGTTTTAGTAGTGACGTGGGGAACAGCGAAGCTCCCCACGCCATGCGAATCTTAGTTACCGACTCCATGGATCAAGAACCCGGCATTGTTCTTCACGATCATTGCGTCGAAGAAATGCTCGGAGTCGTAATTCTGAGTCTTGTTCTCGTTCTTGTAGTAGCTTTCCACAATCGGAGAACCTTTCTTCTGGTAGGTGTAGCCGAACGACATCTCGCCCCATCCCTTACCGGCAGTTGCCAGCGCGATGTTGCCAGAGGTCGTACCGACGCCGTCCCAGACGAACGAATTGGCGTTGGTAGCTTGACCGACGCCGCCGCCGGAACCCTGGTCGACAACCGCGTAAGCGGTCTGTACCACTTTGATGTTGAAAAGCGCGGCCAGTGTCTGCTCCGTCACGTCTGCAGGATCGGCTTTGTCGCCGCGATATTTGATCCTGTCCAGAATCGACTGGTTGAAGCCGATGTTGAGGAGCGCCTGCGGAGACAGTGTCATCACAGCGGGACGCCTTCCGGTTGCCAGTTGCACCGCAAGGATCGCGTTAGTGATGAGCTGCCACAGGTCAACTTGCGAGAAGTCAATGCCGGTCGCTGCCT